>Ga0126342_10000853_pt1 | contig 38214 bp, 37 predicted proteins | sample Cyp1metagenome_FD_92528 | JGI IMG/M metagenome (GOLD analysis project Ga0126342, IMG submission 92528) | Coral microbial communities from Lord Howe Island, Old Settlement Bay, Australia - Cyphastrea 1 metagenome | ecosystem: Host-associated > Invertebrates > Cnidaria > Coral ... | reverse complement strand
TGTGAATCGCGGATACCTTATGGTATTGTCGCTATTGATCCTGATGTGCTGTTTGACGTTTCCAGTGGTCAAGCGGAAAGCAGCTTCGGCATTGCAATGTTTTGCTGTGAACCTGCAGTTGGGGGTCTTGAGCCAAAAGGATTATCGGATTCGATGTCCTCTGGCAACCGTAAGATGGCTATTTACATGGGAGTAACGGAGTATGTTCTTACCGTATTCCCATTCGCATGTATGTATGTATGGGTGGATGTATGTATGGATGTCTGTGTGCATGTATGTATGTATGTATGTATGCATGCATGCATGCATGCATGCATGCGTGCATGCATGTGTGTGTGTGTATGTATGTATGTATGTATGTATGTACGTACGTACGTACGTATGTATGTATGTATGAATGTATATATGTATGTATGTATGTATGCATGCATGCATGCATGTATGTATGTGTGTGTATGTATGTATGAATGTATGTATGAGTATGAATGTATGTATGTACGTATGTATTTATGTGCGTGTATTTATGTGTGTGTATGTGTGTATGTATGTATGTGTGTGTATTTATGTGTGTGTATGTGTGTATGTATGTATGTATGTGTGTGTGTGTATGTGTGTGTATGTATGTATGCATGCATGCATGTATGTATGTATGTGTGTGTGTATTTGTGTATGTGTGTATGCCTGTATGTGTGTATGTGTGTAAATGTGTATGTCTGTCTGTCTGTCTGTCTGTCTGTCTGTCTGTCTGCATGCATGCATGCATGCATGCATGGATGGATGGATGGATGGATGTATGTGTGTGTGTGTCTGTGTGTGCGTATGTACGCATGTGCGTACCTATGTGTCTGTACGTACATACGTAATGCAATGTAGTGTAATGTTATGTTATTTTTCTGTGCTGTGTTGTATTGCTATGTTATGGTATGTTATGTTATGTATGCATGTATTTATGTTATATCTGTGTAATTAAATGTGTCATCATGTATCTATGTATCTATATATATATTCTGAGACTCAATTGCAGATTGCTTGGGTTTCCAACCATTTGATTGGCATCATGCACCAAAAGCAACTTTGTTCACGAAAACACTGAAAACACCGTTTTTTTTGCTCTCCGTTAGGTCAAATGTTCCCTATTAAATGTTCGCTGTGTACAGAGGGTGCTTTGAACTATAAAACCAATGATCTTGGCAAAACTCGCTAGCACATGCTTTGATTGGTTTTGATATGTTTTGATCCACCCGTCAAAATATTCACAAATCAAACGATTTCTCCGAAAACGTCCGCGAGAGCTGGGTTTGATTCATAGCCGATCTGGCCTTTGGAAAAGCCATCCTTCCAACTATACAATCACAGGTCCATAAAGTTTGGAATCTTGAAGCCTCCGCTGCCTGTAGTCTTCAGCCAAATCATGTGCACTGCATTAAAGATGTTTTCCCATTTTGCTAGAAAGCACAGTTTTAAAATGTTTGTCCATCCTATGAACAAAATTTCCTGTGAGTTCAGTTCTGCAGCTTGCTCCATCTCAAATTGTTTGTCAGAAGTTGCTCTGAATTGGCCTGGCCAAGAGAGAACAAGGCAACACTATGCAACACTTTCGCATGTCATGTGCCACCTCTTGGAAGAGTAAGCCCCACCAGCCTTTAAAAATGCATTGAAACTGCATGTGTCCTTTTTGTGTGCGTGTGTGTGTGTGCGCTTTTTGCACTTGTCGTACATCTATGTTGGGGAAAACGTGGGAAAACAACGTGATTGAGTCCAAAAAGGCAAATTATGGATTGATCATGATTGATTTGTGTTGATTTCTTAGATACTACTTCATTTTGGAGTAGTAAAGCCCCTCAAGGGCTTATGCCTACAAAGCAAACATCCTAAACAGTATAGGTTATATGCTGTTGTCCCAAGATCTTTGTGGATGAGGAGCATGGTAACCTGGTACTGCCACCCAGCCACTCACCCACCCCTAACCCCTCCCCAACCCCTCCTAAGCCCGCAAGCAAAGTGACTGGACCAGCCACACAGCCACTCACCCACTCTACTTTCAAAGTACCAGCTAGCACTCAATCAAATCTTTCAACATGTTCGGAGGGAGGAGAGCGTCTCTAAAGACTCTAGAAAGGTGACAGCTTCTTTGGCAAATTGCTGCAGAAGCGACGGGTACCTGGAGATCAATAAAACATGGAACCGTAGCGGAGCAGGGCAGCAGCGCAGTGAGAAGGAAAAAGCCTGGAGCTGGAACCCATTATGAGGTTGACAGGGAACCAAATGGGAGCAGAAATACGCACATAGCAAACTGAGGCCAAGTGGGCTAAGCCCCCGCAGAAAAGGCACCAGGCAGAGCCCATCAGAGCTGGGTCACAAAAGAAAAAGCCCCCTGCCCAGAGATGGCAACCAAAAGCCAAGAGCCCGCTCATTGTACCAAACTTGGCTCGTCCCTCTTTAGCATCTTGCAATAAGTTCTACATGTTGGAATTAGGCTTTGAAGCAATTTGCAGCCCCACAGGCTGTGTCCTGTTTCTTAACGTCGCTTGTGTAGTTTGTCTTTCGAAAGGTGGTTTCTAGAGAGCCCCAACATCCAGCAATGCCTGCGAAAATGGAAAGCACAAAATGGTACCGAATGTCTTCTCATAGTTTTGCTTTGAGGGACCCATAATCCTCACCAAAACAAACACATCATATAAGGATTAATTATACCTGTTTTGCAATTCAACCCATATAGAAAGAGTGAGGCCTCATGAATTGGGTTTTGGGAGAACTCACTTTTTTCGAGTAGAAATAGAGGGCTGAGGACCCGGCCACTTCCCCCATGTGCATCTCCAGCTGGCTGATTGAATGGTCCGCACCAGGAGCCGCAGCCGCAACCAGTAGAAACTCATCGAAGCTGGCGCGTGAGGACATGCCACGTGTACTGACAAGTAGCGGGACCGTCCAAGAAAGCGCAACCGGTGTCTTGTTAAATAGGTGATAAAATGCTGCGCAGGCAAGAACTCATCGCTGCATGCAACTGACAGCTACCTACCACATATCCCAAAAACTCTTGGTCCGAACCTCCATTCATGAACCCGCGCACGCACCCCCACACTGCAAAGGCTGCGAAGGCGTGTTGTGATGTAGGGAAACCAGCCAGGTATAAACTTAGGTACCTGCCTGGTATATATGATCGCGGGCGAGTGTCAGTTTGAAATAGACATGGTTCTCTATGTTCTGCTCTTCAAGCAGTACGCCCACATCGCCCGGATAAACTCGCGGATCAATTGCATCGGCATCTAGAATAGGGAAACCAAATGAAAAAATAAGGTTTGGTGGTATCCCTAACAGCCGCGATATCTAATTTTTACAAATATTTCTGAAGCATGCTCCGAAGCCAAGCGCTGGAAACACCTCAGCGTGCCCCACAGCCTCCCAGACCTTCTCCGGAACCTTCTCCGGAACCCTGTTGAACCTAACCTGGCTCTGCACCAAAGCCTCCCACACGGAACCCTGTGAACCTGACGTGGCTCTGCACCAAAGCCTCCCAGACCTTCGCGGGAACCTTCTCCGGAACCCTGTTGGCTTCTTGGAACCTTCTCCGGAACCTTCTCCAGAACCCTGTTGAACCTGACCTGGCTCTGCACCAAAGCCTCCCAGACCTTCTCCGGAACCTTCGGAACCTTCTCCGGAACCTCGTTGAACCTCACCCAGCGGCTGCACCAGTGCACACCGGAGCTTTTCTGGGCCGAAGACCCCATTAGCTTACGCTGTTGGGGAATCCAGATGTTGCAGCAAACAATCACGTGTTTCGAACCCTCTGGAACGACTGTCCTTCATTGCCGACAGCTGCTAGTAGGTTTTTCGTACCAGGTCAGTTTAGCGTAGTACCTCTGCGTTTTACACTTGTTGCAGCATCGTGCTTCTTTATTTTAGTATGTGTCACGTGCTGCGGAAAGCCAACAATGGATCCAAAATTAACCCAGCTTTGCAACCCAACAGACACAATTGGGAGACAATTAAAAGACCACACTGGGAAGCAACTGGGAGACAACATCTGGCAAACCACATCTGAGACAAGTGGAAGACAAATAGACAGCGAGTGGAGAACCTTGGAAGCAACTGGGAGACAACATCTGGCAAACCACATCTGGGAGACCACTGGGACACAATGGAGAGACAAGCAGAAGACAACTGGGAGACAATTGGAAGACAACATCTGTACGACAACTGGGGCGTGAGTGGAAGACAAGTGGCGGACAAAATGTGGGAGACAACTCAGGTGGGAGACATAATGGGAGAAGGTAGGAGATACTGGGAGACACAGAGGGAGACAAGCTGGGAGACAAGCTTCCCAGGTTGCGCATACATGAAAGAGCAGGGAGAAGTCGCAACACCACCCCCTGTTTCTGGAGATTGAAACCCAACAGCTTTCTGCTGTTGAGAATAGTAGCACATTTTCGGATGTGTTTGATTCTTGGCTTCAACGCAGAAACGCAGAAAAAAACGATGTGAACAGGAGGAGAGGCGTATTAGAATGTAAAGCATAAAACGACCTCGTAATAGTTCCTTCTTTCAAGCAGCTTCAGTGCTATGGAGCGCATTTGGAGCAAATTTCCTTGGCATTTATGCACATGTGGCAGCATGCATGACTAAAATATTATCAAAAGAAGCGGCGTTCTTGTGTGCATGTCATTTCTGCCCATGTCTTTGCAAAATGTGAAGCTTAGCATTTTGTTTTGTCATGCCCTCAAAGGATCTGGTGGAAGAGGGGGAGCGGTTGTCATTTTTACAATTGCCCATGCTAAGGAGGGAGGCAGAAATTCAGTGGTGCTCCTAGAAACTCAGGTCCATGATTCCATTAGAAGATGGCAAGCAACGTAAGCTCAGTTGCTTGGAGAATTGTGCTGAACTGTTCCTCAGGACATGGCGAAAACGGCTTAAGATTGGCTTGGCTTTGAACCGGGTTCTTTTCGTCTCTGTTTGCCAATCAAAGCTCCCAAAGCACGTACCACATGCTCAGGGGCTGAAAGGTTTGGGCATGCAAGCTCACATGCTGGCATACAGCCAAAGTTGGCTACCAGCCAAGGTTGGCGATGCCAGCAACAAAATTTCAGTTGCCTTTCCACTGCACACTTGTGATGCAGGCAAACCCTGGGACAATACACTCAGTCCCAATTACTGGCTATCTTTGCCGTCATCTTTTGAGCTCTGGGCAACGTCCTGGCTCTTAGATGCAGCAGCTCCCTTGCTTTTGGATACTGCGACTTCCCAGCTCCTTTCCATCTCCAGAAACCTGCCCTCTCCAACATGCTTCTTTAGGGAGAAGTTGGAAGGGAAGAGGTCTTGCGTGTGGATCCAGAACAGGTACACATCGATGGCCTGCAAGCACACCAACTCACCAAAACACTAGTAAGTGACTCTTGGAAACACTATCAGTTCATGTCAATTAAATTGCATCCACCCCGGACTGGCCTGAGCAAAATTCAGCATTGCACGAGCGCCTTTTTCCATCTTTGTGTTGAACTTCTCGCGGCGAGCAGCACTTGTCGTCGGATTAATTGTCTTCAGCATGACAAACTGTCGGGCAGCTGACTTGGCACTCATGGACATGCCTTCCCACATGTCCTTATGGGCCTCTGATTTGGCCAGCATTGCAGCTGCGACTTTGTGGCGTTGCTCTGCCTTCTCCACCACGCCATGGCTATCATCTGCATCCTTCTCAGCTGCCTCTTTTAAATCCAAAGCATCCCTGCACTCCTGGGAAGCATCCTTGGCACTCATCACATGGCTGATAGCAGTCACTGCTGCAACCCCTCCAATTCCAACTGCCATTGCAACTCCCACCGGATTAAAAGCTACAACAGTCGACGTGAAGATCCATCCAGTTGTAGTTGTGGTGGTCAGGATCCCACCGACAAGAGGGATTTCAGCAACGAGCGCTGCACCGCCAACAGCACCAGCCATTCCCACCCCAGCTTGGGCAACTGGAGCTGCCCCGCTGACAACCGACAGTGCCGTTTCTACCTTTGCTTTTGTCCGCTTTGAGTCAGCAGTCTTCTGGTGCTTCCCTGCCCTTTCCAGATGCTTCTCAGCTTGCTCCTTTGCCTTGCGTATCTGCTCTTCGTATTCCGCCTGTAAGTCTTCAATCTCATCCATCAATGCTTTCTGCTTAGCCATACCAGCTGCTGACATTTCGAACGCAGCCTGTGACTGCGTCGCCACGTCTTGCACAATTGCTATGAAGCTTGAAGGATCTGCCTGCACCTCAGGATCCACCAGCTCATTGAGAAGCTCGACAATCTCTCCGACATACTCCCTCATGGGCAGGGCCTGGTCGACAGAGTTTTGGAGAACTTCTCTCGAATGTTTCACCTCAGTGGTCCAGTGCTGAGCGAAATGCGAACCGGTGGGTTCCCACTCCTGACCCAAACAGCACAGGCTCAGCAGCAAACTGAGGTTCTGGCAATGCGGTTCGCAGCCCGCTGATCACCTTGGGACCTCAATGCCCGCTCGAACTCGGAAAACTTGTTGGCATTGATCTCGACTTCGGCAATCATCGTTTTTACAGTCTTGTGCCCGTCTTCAAAAAAGGCAACCTCAGTACCCACGGTTGTTGATATCTGTGAGGCCTAAGAGTCTTGATATGCTCCATGAGGCTCCATGTGGTCTTTTCCGAAATGTCACAGAGAGGAAGGGATGCTTGGGACCTGGCCACAGATCCGAACTGCTTCTCCAACTTGCTGATTGGATCATCAGGTGTGAAATCAACCTCCTCGAAGCTGCCGATTGAGGACATGGCAGTTGAGCGAATGACTTACCGAGCTGGAGACCAGCGTCCTGTCAGAATGAGGCAAAATGCTGCACCGGTCGCACACAAGAACCAGTTGCAAGACCTGATTTGCCACTCTCGTCACCACGTGGTGGGGTTTCTATCTTGCACATATTCCAGCATGCAAAAGTGCTTTGCTCAACAGTGCTATGTTACATCTTAAGGTGCTAAAAGACCCCTGAGCCTCTTCCATGCTCCAACTGGATCTGGGCAACCCCACTCAATGGACATGATGTCGATGAAAACGAAACCATGTCAAGCAAACGAGAGCAAAGGATTCCGAACACACACAACCACTCAACCATGGGCCCGAGAACCTGACCTTGGGGAAGAAGTCCTAAAAGCCAAAGGAGAACTATGAAACAAGAGGACCTGACAACGGGACCAAGATTATCTCCTCACAAGTCCTATAAAATGTAATAGGGGATGGCTGCATTAGCACCACTCAGGTCACAAGTGAAATACGAAAAATTGGCAGGGCCAGAACGGAAAGGGGACATCGGTTGAGATATCCACCAAGACTGGTGACCAGGAGAACAATCACTAGCTCCGCATCACTTTTTCTGCACCATGGACGTCGCAGCACTCGCCTGGCAAGTCCCCCCAAAGACCCGCTGCAGGTGCAACCAGTTCCTCCCCAGGGTCAAGCATTGCTAGGTGGTAGCGAAAAATGGTGGATGAATCTTTTTAAGGCCTAGGATGAATTTACCGTCGCTCATGGCTTTCCTTTCCAACAAGGATTGTTATCTTTCCAATGAGGATTGCAGGAGAGGGCCCAGTGAGTTGTTCAGATCAAATATGCTGGGTGTGCTCTACACGACAGACTTCAAGGAGCGAGCCATGCCACCCCTGCATCCCCAAAGTTGCCAAGGTCAACCACTGCAAGCCATCACTAGGGGTCCACCACCAAGTGCCACGGGCAGCCAGCCACAGCGACTGCCAAACCTCACCTGACATCAGAACTTCTGTCCTTGCTGCCGGTGCCTTAGAGCGCGGCCAGGGCGTTTGTTGTAGTGGGAGAGGGCTCAGGCAGGGAGCACCGAGGATACCAGGAATCCAAGAGGCCAAAAAAATGGAAATAGGTATGGTATGGACTGGAAACAAAAAATAAAGTAGTCATCCATAATTCCATAATCAACTTTATTATGACTTGTACACTGCAATCTTTAGGTTTCTGATTGCTTTTAGGGGATGTCATCTACAAAAATGCCCCAACAGAAGTGTAAAGTCAAGAGTCTGGAGGGTTGAAGGGTTGCAGATAGCATCTTACTTGGCCCAACAAGCAGTCATATCTTACTTGATCTTGGGCTTTATTCTACCCAAATCGCTTCAATAACGCTGGCCAAGGCCATCCCTGTTGATCCTAGACTGTCCTAGACAATACATTTCAGCCAAGACACACACACAGTGGATGCCTCAATGTCGCCTTGTGCTAAAGGGTTGTCATGGTATTGGTATACAGAAACTGGAATTCACCGGTATGTGTGGGTGTACCACCATTGATTCAGTCAGGAAGCATGCCAGCACATCCACAAACGCAGCTCATCACAGGTTCAAGCTCGTGACGTTTGGCTTCGCAAAAGAGAAACTTCAGATTCATAAACCTATGGACCTATGGACCCAGTCAGTCTTTGAACCAAGATCAACTCGGCCTGGATCGTCCTCAAAGACCAAACTCCAGACGTTGTCACTGCTGACCACGACCTCAACGGCTCAGCTTCCCACGATGGGATGAAAAACAGGAAAGTCATGGCCATCCTCAAACGGTGGAGAAGTCCACAAATTGGACATCTTAGGGGGCAAGACTTGGTGGAGCAACATAATTTGAGTGGAATATGATGATATGATCTGTGATCTCTGCGGTCTTTGTAGATAGTTGGGAAATTGTGATTTTAACTCATGGGACCGTGTGAATGTGCCACAAGAAGGGAAATAACTCAGTTCCGCCAGAGCTTACAAGGTTGAAGGCACTGTCATCGTGCTGCTGCAAAGGCACCAGCAAACGAGAAGCTACCAATTCAGGACGATACAAAAGTGAGCTTGAATCTTTAACCATTTTCGGCTCTTCGTGGAATGGGTAACTCCCGAAAGTAGACCCAGCAAGTCACTCTTTCGGTCAAATTTCACTCTTGCATCTTTTTGTGCTTGTTGAAACTCAACACAAATCAATCATGGGTTGGCCAGTTTTCCCCCATCACTACCCCGAAAACTTCGCAGGCCATATGGCCTGGACGTTGGAGAACTCCCAAGCAGATTGGAGAAGAAGGAGGCAAACCGTTCAGTAAGGTGATCGGGTATGTTCTGATCCTTCCATTTCTTGTTCTGAGCGGCGATCTTGAATGATAAGTAGGGCACTCAAGAACAGGCGTAGAATGGTCTGGAGTGCGAAGCCGGTGAAGCAAGCTCAGTAACAAACCCAATGTTTTCCCTAGTTTGGATTGGTGGTTTGGAATCTCAATGTTTTCATCAGGGATTGCTACTACGCGGCGATCCAAGAATCCAAACCATAAACAGGAAGCAACCGCTTATTCCTGGTAATTACAATTGACCCTTGGACTGGATGAAAGAAGGAGCTCAAAACATTTTTCCGCGAAACAAATCCCCTGACAGCACGAAAGAACCACCCTGAAATACTTCGCCGAGCCGCTCGGATGCCACCGTGCCCTCCACTGTGATATTGGCAGGAGTCGGTGCTATTCACCTCGTGGGCACCACGTCGGGGATCATGATGTGACTTCGTAGTGCCAGTGGGTAGTATATACATATATATATGTGATATATGTAATTTATAATTTGAGTTGATTTAGAACACGCATATCTTGTCTTTTTATAAATATATACATACATAACCGCAAGCATTATTCGTACTGTCACTGCTGAAGCTGATGCTATCCCACGTGTCAGCTTCAAGTGACTCAGACAAAACTCATTCAAACAACTTGGCATAGAAAACGAGGTGCATCAATCCAAACCCAAAACAAAAGGCTGCTATTGGCTGCTACAGTATCCGGTTTAAAGCTGCGGCATGGAACCACTATTGGCCCATCATACAAAGGTGGTCGATTTGTAGCTGCATGTGTCTAACACGAACGAGCCAGATTTGACTTACTGAGTTGGCGGACCAAAAAAAAAACTGGCTGGAACCCAAATACTGGCCGCGGTTTGTTTGGAAAGTCATGTTTCATCCCTGTTTTGCCCGAGTTCCAGGGTGGACATCAACCAGTTTCACCTCTGTCAACAGACATCAATGCATCAATACAATGACAATGAGGGCAAAGGGACCGCTTGGCTCAAGGTGATGGGCAAACCATCCAGCAAATGACCTAAGCCAGCCATGACCAGCGGGGAGCTAAGAGCTGCAGGCAACGGACTAAAATGGGAGTAATTGTATTAAATGGGAGTAATTGTATTGTGTTCCACAACCAATGATCAATACAAACTACAGCAGTATGATACAGCATGCAATTGATATTCTCTGGAAGTCAACTACCTCAAACAATCTCAAACAGTTTCAGTTTCAGAATATGCACGCATACGCCATGATCTGCCCAATCCCTGCATCCTGCCCAAACAATCAATTTGCAGCCCAAGTGTCTCACTGCATCCCCAAGGGCATACAGCAGCTTCATCTGCTCCGCATTGCGCCGCGCTCGCCCAAGGCTACTATGAGGTGCACAAATGCCGATGTAGCGGGCCCGGTGTGGCCACGGACATGCCAAGAAAAAGTGAATAGTAAAATCTCTTCATATGGCGTATAGGATTCCAAACTAGAAACCCCAGACCGCAAACCAGAACTAGTGAATCATCGGGTGAGGAGTGAACTTGCCAAAGGGCAGATCACGCCCCCGCATGCTGCGCCGCACGAAAACGGCGATGCCGGCATGCAGACGCAACTCATTCACCTCGGTCCTGTCTTCTCAACCTCAGCACGGAGCAGTGAATGTCCAGTTCAAACACAATTTGAGAAAAAAATGGAACATTGCCGTACCTGCGTTCCGCTGGACGTGTTCAATGAAGTTCCTCATGAAAATATGTTTGCTTGGTTAATTCACATTAACGCAACTTGAGCAACCTGGAAATGTATAAAAGCAAGTCCAACTGGCTTCCAAGAACTGGGACGGGACATTGCTATTGGGAACCAAGATCATCAAAACTGTCTTGTGGTGACACGACAGCGGGTGGACGTAGTTGGTGGTCTCAACGGATCCCACTATACTGCTAGTCATCAGTGTTCGTCATGCCACAGAACCAGCAACAAGAATGAAATTCGCAAATCAGCTTCTTTTTCGTGTTCATTCATGAGGGTTCTAACAGCAAAGCCACATGCATCGGAGCCCCATCAGTTCTAAGTTCAGGCTCAATATGCTGGTGGCCAGGCGAATGCCAACCCCGGATTATAATCACCCCTGACCTGACTATTATATAAATTGGGGGGTATGCCCAAACGTGATAAGTTGCTATCAAAATTGGTGCAGCAACTGGGGGTTACTAATCCTGGGTTCTAGCATTACGAGTTATGTACACCAGCATCGGAAGATGATGTGCCCTCTGCACACTTGTGATGCAGAGAAAAAGCGGGCCTAACAACAAAGCATCTCATCCTGGCGGTCATGCCCTGGCTCCAGCTCCGACTGCTCAGTCGTCTGTGCCACTTGAGCTGCAGCGGCTCGCCAATCCTCCTCCATCTTCCGAAATTTCTCTTGGCCCAAAGCCCGCTGAAGATGGAAAGTGGGAGGGAAGAAGTCCTGCTTGTGCAGGAAGAAGAGGTATTCATCAATTGCCTAAAGGGAGAGCGAAAGCTGGCTCAAGGGACCAAAAAAGATAAAAAAGGCTGGAAAGTTATGGTTCACAATCATGCTGCCTGAGTCCGAACATGTCACATCACGGATGTGGCTCAAAAATGTTTGGCCCAAGTTTGACCCAAAAAAATGATGGATGCTAAAAATGCTAAATTATTCAACTTGGTGCCCATTTCCCTCTCTCTCTCCATCGCCATGGTCCCTTCATTTTTGAATCATACCCAAGCCACTGCTCATGTTTTAAACCCTCACCTGCCTGGACAAAGTTCAACAGCTCCGCAGAAGATGTTTTCATCTTCTCATTGAACTTCTTGCGGCGAAGACCGGTGGGATCTATCTGACATAGCTCAGAAAAGCTGTGAGCAACCAACTCGGCAGCAGCGGACACACCGCTCCACAGACTCTCATGCGCCATGGCTGTGGCCACCATTTCATGCGCAGAGGCCTGGCTTTCTTCGGATTTCTCCACCAGGCCCTTACTTTGTTCGACCTCTCTTTCAGCTGCCTTTTGTGATTGCAAGGCCATTTCATACTTGGAGTAAGTGTCTCTGGCAGCCAAACCTAATTTGATGGAAATCACGCAGCAAATCCCACAAAGGCCGAGTGCTGTCGTGCTGAACCATGCGCTCATGTTGGTCAGATATGAGCCCAAAGCCAACTTGACACCACCAGCGCAAAGCGTGTCCTCCATCCCAGCCTTTGCAGTTCCAAGTGCTACGCTGGCGAACGCTGACAAAAACCCGCTGACATTGCGTTGGGCTCGCTTTCTTTGAGCGATCCTGTGATGTTCTTCAGCATTCTCTGCCTTGACCTGAATTTGCTCTTCTGCCTTCTGCCCTATTCCCTGGTATTCAGCTTGTATTTCCAGGAGCTGACCAGCAAATGCTTCAAGTTTCTGCTTGCCGGCTGTAGCACGTCCGCGTGCAGCGTCTGACTGACGGCGGATATCCTCCATGACCGCCCTAAGGCTTATGGCATCTGTCTGAATCTCAGGATCCACCATCTCATTGAGAAGCTTCGCAATGTCTTCGATGTGCCGTCGCATGGGCAGGACCTGGTTCAATGAATGGTTCGATGCATCTCTTGAATGGCTGACCTTGGCGAAATCTCAGGCGAAGTGCAAACCTGGTTGATTAATAGATTTGATTATCAGAAACCTGGTTGATTAATTGCAAACCTATTATTAATAGATTTGACATGATTTGACTGTCCTGGTTACCTGGTTGGAATGTTGTTTCTCTCTCTCCATCGCCATCTGTCAAGACTGCCCAAAGGCAGTGGCGAAAAATGGCCTACCTCATTCGGCAGAGCCATCAGAACATGCAACTCACTTTCTTCACAGATCTAGTTGGAATGTTATTTGGATTGCCCTATGTTCATCTATTTTCCAAAGGCTTCCAACAGACAACCTAGCAACTGGGCTTCCGGCCAAACGGTTCGCAGCCCCATGATTGCCCAGTTCCCTCAACTTCTGTTCCATCTTGGCAAGGCTGGCTGCATTGCTTCGGTCCTGCTTCATCGAGATCTTGATGACTTCATGTCCGTCAGCAAAGCCACGAACCTCAGCACGAAATCGGTGTCTGAAAAAGAGGTGTACCGCCAGAAAGTGTTCATCATACAATGAGAAAACGATGATCAACCATTGGATTTTGGGGTCCACTATGTTCAGAAAAAACCTAATGTTCATGATCACAAGTTCAGAAATCATTGTACATCAACAGCAAAATCTCGAAATGATTCTGGAAATCGCTTTCTTTCCTTTCCGGACCGCTTGCTCTGGGATGCTTAGGACCGGGCCAGGTGTTCGATGTGATGCTCAAGCAGGCTGATTGCATCATCAGCAGTCGCCAGACCCAGGTTGTTGGACATGGCAACGCGATTGAAGCCCAAACGGAAGGCGACTAAAAATTGATGAACATCTTGACAATGAAGAAGTGACCAGCTGCGGTGGTCACACAGTCAGCTAATCTGTGAATCGGTGACATGAGAAACTGATTGGTGGCTCCTCTTCTGAAAAGCCTGCCGTTCACTCCCGTTTACCATGCCTTCTTGAAAAAGCTCCAAAATCAACAAGTGTCTCACCCTTGCAACAAATCTGGGCAACCCCACAGAGTTGACAGGAAGGCGATGAAGAACGCGTGGCGGAATGACATCATGAAAAATATCCAGGTTTGCTGCAAACACACCTCAAAAACAAAAACTTCCAGAAGCAAACCTAGCAGTGAAATGTGAAGCCTTTCATCCGAAAACAAAGGCACGTTCATCCCCACATAAGCGAAAGATCCTGCTCCGAGCGTTGTTCAGTGACTTGTCTGCTTAAGATGTTTCAAAAAGATGTGCGGATGACCAACCAGGTGATAAGATTGGATAACAGCTCTCCGTTCATCCTCTATAGAAAAAAGGCCATGAAACGGAGCCTCTACCACTCTGATTGCACCCCCAGCCCTAGCGGAAATGCATCTGGTGAAAGAGCCCTTCAAAGCTGTACCAGACTCCAGGATGGGACTGCGGGGCCAAGTCGCTTCCTCCAAAACCTTGGCTTCCTGAATCAACCTTCAAAAGTATCACTGCAGAGAGGCCAACCTTGGCAAGGCCGGTCAAATCAGGGCGCCCGCATTTGTTCAAGCATGTCTGCACAATGCTCTGCAACAACCGCTTTGATTGTCCAAATGTCTTTTTTAATCAATGCATAGCCGCGTTTCAAGCTAATGCCTATGTGTGCAGTCTAAGGTTTGCATGCTCAGGCTCCATATGCTGGCATCCAGGCTAGATAGTGCCCACCAGCACCGGAAAATGATGTGCCCTCTGCACACTTGTGATGCAGAGAAAAAACAGGCCTAACAACAAAGCATCTCATCCTGGCGGCCATGCCCTGTCTCCAGCTCCGACTGCTCAGTCGACTGTGCCACTTGAGCTGCAGCAGCTTGCCAATCCTCCTCCATCTTCCGAAATCTCTCTTGGCCCAGAGCCCGCTGAAGATGAAAAGTGGGAGGGAAGAAGTCCTGCTTGTGCAGAAAGAAGAGGTATTCGTCAATCGCCTGCAGGAACAGCGAAAACTGGCTCAAGCGGTGAAAAAGGCCGGAAAGTCCAGGATCAAATTCATGCCTTGTTACAGCCAAAAGGCAAAAAAAATCAAATGTATCAAAATGACAAAATAAATTCATAGACTGCTTCAATGCATGCTGGCCTGAACAAAATGCAACACGTCGGAAGCGTATTGATGCATCTTTTCATTGAACCTCTCTCGACGTCGTGCGGGATCAGTCATCCTCAGGTCCAAAAAAGTGGCAGCAGCTAAGTCACCAGTAGCGGAGACACCCATCCACATTCTTTCATGACGTTTGACTTCCGCCAGCATGGAATCTGCAAGTGCCTTGTTTTCCACTGCTTGCTGGGCCACAAGCTGTTTTTCATCTGCATCTTTCATAGCTGCCTCTTGTTTTTCCAAGGCCTGCTGGTACTCCGACGACGCCGAAGAAGCAAGGCTTCCTGTCCCCAAGGCCACAGCACAACAAATCACTCCCAGGCCTGCTCCAATCCCAAGCGCCACAGGGTTGAAGGTTGTAACCGTGGCAGTTGTGGAGAAAATCCACCAGCCAGTTGTGCTTGTCGTTGTGCAGGTCAAGATTGGACCGAGCAAAGGGATGCTTGAAGCGAAGGTTGCACCACCAGAAAGGAGGGCCACCCCACCACCAACACATCCTACAGTTGGAGTTGCAGAGATGGCCGACACTGTCCCGTTGACGTCTCTCTGCCTTCTGTGGGCCTCAGCATCTTCCTGGCATTTCCTGGCAACCTCGCTACTGTCCTCAGCTTCTTTCTCTGCAATCTCTAGGACTGCCTGGTATTCAGATTGTATTTCCAGGAGCTGGCCGGAGAGAACTTCAAACTTCCGCCTCCCCGCAGCTGCAATTTTGAATGCAGCGTCTGACTGGCGGTGCATGTCCTCCATGACCGCCTTAAGGCTTATGGCGTCTGTCTGAATCTCAGGATCCATCATCTCATTGAGAAGCTTCGCAATGTCTTCGATGTGCCGTCGCATGGGCAGGACCTGCTCCAAAGAATAGCTCAAGGCATCGTGTGAATGCTGCACCTGAGAGGCGCGGGTGTAAAGCAGACTAACTCTTATCCAAAATTCACACGGCGCAGGATGCAGAAACGGGTCAAAACTGGGTATCCAAAAATAAGATGCTGTACTGCCAGACATGCCAGAAAATTTACCCCGCGGTAACAGATGTTAACCCATGCGCGCACGAATCAGGCAAACCCCAAAGATTCAAACTGGGTTGCTGACCAGTCGTTGCACTGCCCAGTGAGCACCCTGCGCGCTGAAATCTTGTTCCATCTGGGACCGGACTCCTGCATTGAGTTGGTCCTGCTTCATCACCTCCCTGATCATCTGAACGTGATTCCCATCAGCAAAGCCAGACACCTGACCACCCGTTCTTCAAAAACATTTCGTTCTTCAAAAAACACATGTCATGCAACTGTGCATCCTGCAAGGTCTGGAAGCTTTTCTCTTCTACCGCTCCTAGATGTTCTAAGGACCCAGCCACGTATTGGATGTGCCGCTCCAGCTGGCTGATTGGATCCCCGGGCGAAGCATCAACCATGGAGAAACTGCCGAGGCTGTCGCTCCATGCGCTCGCAGTGGTCGCCACATCACTGAGGCTGTCGGATCTGTCGGACATTGGGAAATGGACACCCAGCGGACCGAGACACTGCAGTGGCAAGAGCTTGGTACATGAAAAGGCGACTCATCTTGGAGAGGAGAAATGTGGCCAGGCCATATCCAGAAGTTCCAGCATCAATGGGGTATGACATGAAATCACCATTAAATCATTAAACTCCATCAACCAGTGCTCAACAATTGCAAAAAAGAACCTGCCAACAATTTAATCTGAGCAACCCGACTGAGATAGAGATGAAGGGGATGAAGGCCAAGCAGTTGAAAGCCAAAGCGAAGCTCCCACACACGCCCAAACTTACTGGCCCCCGCCCCCCAAATATCAAATCCCATCAAACTTTATAAAATTCAATACTAAACCGGGGTTTCAAAGGGGGTAAGGGGGTAGTTACATCATCTCCCCGGCAAACTGCGCCGCAATAGATTGCATCATCATCAATATGTGCTCAGAGGTCTGCCGCGCAGGTATTTGCATCAACTTAAATATATGTAGACAATGTAGACATGCATATGTATGCAAACACACATGCATGGCTGCAGCGTTCGTGGTGCGATTCTCGGCCCGCATGTCACTACTAAAATCTTCACATTTGACATGCTCAGCCGTAAATTGTAGAGATCTCAACTCTAAACCGACCTTCAAGACGATCACTGGACCACCACAGTCTTGTCTTCTCAACCTTGGCACGGCGCAGTGAATGTGACAGCTCTGCAACCCATCACTTGCTGAACCCCTGGAACAAAGACACAATACTCTTCAAATCTTGCTTCAACTGGAGGGAGGTTGCAGCCGGCACTAGATTCAATAGATATAATCAGCGTACAGCCGCTTCCAAAAGATCTCCCGTTCATCCTGTGTCCGCCCAACGGGGCCAGTTTTGGTCATGTCATGGCAATTGATTGTCCAAAAACAAACGGATCATGGCAAGTACAATGAAAGTTACCCCTATATACAAATATACAAACAATATACCCAATCAACTTGAAATCAAACTTTCTTTTTCTCTCCATGCCTGTCAACTCGAAAAGGTCCTCAAGGCTCATACCAGACTCTTAGTAGCCTCAAGCTGTCCATGTTCGAGCTCGGCTCAATACGTTGGCATCTTCCCTGTGTCGGATGTGCCAAGGTCAAAATTTCAAGAGCCCTCCTACTGCCCACTTGTCTGCAAGCATGGCAGCAGGCGGCGAAATTGACCCCAATCCTAGCCCTCCATTGGCTCCATTGCCTCCGTCGCCTCATGTTTGAGGCCGGGAGCCGCTGGCGTCGCATAGGTGGCTTCGAACTCCTTCTGCACCTTCAGAAACCTATCCTTTCCCATGGCATTTTCAATGCGGAAGGTCGGAGGGAAGAAGCCCTGCTTGTAGAGGAAGAAGAGGTACTGATCGACGGCCTATCAGCGGCGCAGGCTAGTTCAATAAAACAACCGGAAGTCACTTGAGACATCCCATTTTCATCCTCTTTTCTTTGGACAAAAAGAATGCCAACACAAGAGTGGTCAAAAAAAATGGCCTGAACGAAGTACAGCAGGTCTTCAGCATATGCCTTCATCTTGTCCTCAAACCGCTTGCGGCGAGCCCCTGTAGGGTCAATCCTCTTCAGAGTGGAGAATGTGGTAGCAGCTTTCTCCGCAGATTGGGCCACCCCTCCCCACATCTCCTTGTGAACTCTGGCTTTGACCACCATGGCGCCGGCAACCTGTTCGGTTTCCTCAGCCTTCTCGGCCACTCCTTGCTTAGCCTCTACCTCCGTTTCGGCTGTTGCTTTTGATTCTAATGCCTGCTGGCAATGGTAAGAGGCATCGTTGGCGTCGAAATATGACTTGATGGCAATCAGCCCAAAAACTGCACCAAAGCCGACCCCAACCGCAACTCCGACAGGGTTGAAAGCTGCAACTCCTGCTGTTGTGGTGGTTAAGACTTGGCCGATCAGCGGGATGTTAGCAGTGGCCTCGGCACCAACAGCAAGACAGGCACCCGCAACCCCTGTCTTTGCAACTGGAACTGTGCTGCTGACGGCTGAAATAGCCGCACTGGCATTGCGGCGAGTTCGTTTCATCTCAGCCATCTCCTTGTACTTCTCAACGTTCGCCTGAGCTTCCTCAACTTGCTTCCTGGCTTCGGCTGCAGTAGCCTGGTACTCAGCCTGGATTCCTTGGAGTTCCTTTGTGATGGCTTGAAACTTCTCAGTGCCGGTTGCAGCAATAGCACATGCAGCTTTTGACTCGTCTTGCACAGAAAGCATGATGGAAGTGAGGCTTGAAGAATCTGCCTGAATTTCAGGATCCACCACCTCGTTGAGAAGCTGGGCGATCTCTTCAATGTGCTGCCGCATGGGCACCACCTGCTTGAGGGAATGGTCCAGGGCATCCTTGGAGCGTTGGACCTAGGTGCTATCAATGCATCGGGGATCAGCTTCTGCAAATGTGGAAAATGTGGCGCAAGGACCAGAGACTCTGACAGAACCGACTTACAAACTGTTTGGCCCTGCAGACTCTGCAGACTTTCAAAAAAAAACAAACGCCCAAAAAAAGTAACTATCAGAAAGGACACACAGAGAGCAGCCAGCAAAAGTTGGTTTCATGACACATGCTTTGCAATAAGAAAGCCGGAATATTACATAATACAGTTCACGTAAAATGCAGGGAGATCGCGATGGGTCCAGCCTGTTTGAAGGACCTCCTAAAAGCCAAGTGATGAAGCAAGCACAAGCCATTGTCCAATGGTAAGGCTCTGCCCATCCACGAGAACAAGTGTGTAGGATGTGTGCATCTGCATCTCGGTCTGTCTGCATGTGCGTATGTGTGCCAATGCCTTCTGAGAAGGCAAAGGAACAGAATGCAAAGAAACATCAAATCATGTCTGTACCAACCACTGTAAGACGCTGAAGTTTTTGAAATGCAGTCCACTGTCTGCTGTTCTGGACACAGCTGAGGTTCAGGCCAGACAGTTTGCAGCCCGATGATCGCCCAGCGATCTCAGGTGCTCTTCCATATTGTTGAGGCTCTTCGCATTGATCTGATCCTGTTCCATGGAATCCTTAATCATTTGATGCCCATCTGAAAAGGTCGCGACCTCGGCAGCTGCTACGCATCAGCTAGGCCATGGGGAAAGTGTCTCTGGATGAAAATGGTGGAAAAATGCCAGGAATAATCCACAATATGACAAGGATCAGAAAATGCTACTTGCAATGTTCCAGCTGTCCCCAAATATCAACCATGGTGGTTTGGGAAATCCTTTTCCACCAGGATTTTCCAAAGTGTCCAGACTTCTGTAAAAGTCGAACACCTGAGGACCTGGCTACGAATCCAATGTGTTGCTCCAGCTGGCTGATGGGATCATCGGGGCCAGGCATCGAAACCACCGAGAAGCTATCGAGGTCACTGGGGGACATGGCGCAGCGACCTGGCGAGGTACGGAGGGCGAAGCAGCCGTTCGAGGCAACAAAGGCTGCGGCCAGGCGATGCGGAATGCCATGAATGCAACCGTGAAGATCTGACTTGGGAGATGGGTTTTAAATTCTTGGAACCTCAACATGGATGGTTGAACGTCCTGCCAACCAAAGGTGTGGGCCCATGTGGGCCCTGTGGTGCCAACCTGACCCAGACCCCCTTCTCCATGCCAAAAAGTGCTGCGCGAACAAGTCTCTCGTCGTTGCTGAAATCTGAGCCCCCAGACTTGGTTGACATGAAGTGGATGAAGACACGCGCCGTGGAAAAGCGCCACAAGGAGACTAAATCAGTCCCAACACCCACAACCACACCCAAACTAGGTACCAAAAAGGCCTGACATTGAATATGTCAAGGGGAGCGGGTGCAGCACTGGCCTATGGGTCAGTATCTAAAAGTCGAGTTTGAGATGGTATCATTTCGGATGGAAAGAGGTGCAAAATCGTGTCGCCCGAATTGGGCACTATTCGTCATCTCACCTCTGCACTCAGCCCATCCATTTCCAGAAATAGATGCACATATATAATTGGGAAGAAACTTGTTCTGTTCTTTTCTGCTTTTTGGACAACGACAGAACCCCTACTTTTGGACAAAGCCATCTGGCAGCCTTTTTTCCCCAGCGCCCAGCGGTCAAGTTCGTGAGATCCCAAGGCAGCGGACAGAAGACGTCGCAGGCGCGCCCCGCCGCATCGTGAAAGACCAGCCGCTGACGGTGCAACCAGTTCCTGCCGACGTCCCAAGGGAAACTTTACGGCAGAACTACCAGCCAGACTTCAAAAAGGTGGGTTCCTGTCAAGTTGACCTTGGAAAAGAAATCACAAGACTGGTTTGGCCATAGTAGTTGCGTATGGCATGGTCACATGGTCCTCGAAAACAACATCACCTATTGGGTGCACAGAACCACTGCATAACCACGATTTAAATTGACTCTTGGATTTCAGAAAACGCGAAAATTCGCAATGCCATTTACCATTTCGTTCAACTCATGCGAAATGATGGTTAGGAAGATCTCAGCAGGCATGGCATTTCCTGAGCCAAGTCGTGCTCCAACAGAAGCTGTTGGTGCTTATGCTGACCCTAATTTCCCTGGCAAATCAGTGGAAAAATCTGGACAGCCTATGACATCCTGCTGTTCGTAGTTTCACCCCAGCCTGGGGCACAGCTCAGCGTCAGCCTCAAACGTATCGGTGCTGCTATACCTGAGCCCACTGGTGACCTGTCATGAGGTGCCTAAGGTATGATATGTGACATGGTTTTAGGGACAGTATGGGTTTATGGGTCAGAATGGAGTACTGTCAACCCTGGATTGCAGTGATAAACTCTAGTTGATCGGTTGATTCATAATGATTCATACATACTGATTCGAAGATCACGACTGTCTGTCTACGTACCATCCTGCGCACACCCCAGTTGACGGTGGGAAAAAAAACTTGGATGAATGATGAATGTTGTAAAGCAAGTTACAGCGCATCCCGCAGCACAGGATGCCCCACGTGCGCAAGTTGACTTCGGATTTGATGCTTTCGCCCCGTGCCAATCTGCAGAGAGACTTGGCTCAGGGCAGCACCGCCATGCATGAAACGCTGCAGCAACCGGACCGTGGTCCTGACGGCAGAAGGCTGCAAAATGCCTGCGACTCCCCAAAGAAAAACTGCAAAATGTACCCTCCGGCAATCTAACATGGCTGTGGAAAGTGACCATGTTTGATAGGTAAATCATCTACAAATTAGTCCATTTCCATGTCCGGGCTGTTCAAATCCCCAGCTTCCCGTCCTGCAGATCTTCCCTCGCCCACCGGACCGCGTGGGTCGCTCCAGGCCTGGCACCTGCCGCGTCTCCAGCGCCCGCCAGGCGCCGTAGGCGCCGTGGATCTGCGCCAGGTAGTGCCGGAGCAGCTGACCCGAGACCAGCTGCAGCTGCAGGTCGTAGAAGGCCTGGGAGACAACCTGCCCTGGTGGAGAATAGGATGGATGGTAACGATGTAAGATGATGGAACCAGATCATGAGAAGATGGCTGATCTGCCTGAAGGAGTGGTTCACAATTCTACTGAGTCAGCTTGGGATTTAGTCATGCAGGCTGCGATAATATGGACCAACCTATATGGAGTGAGGTGGCAGTTTCATGTGGGCCCTGCCCACCTCAAAGGTAGATGCCACCAGGATCAGCCCAGAACTGGGCACGTCCAAGCGATGCAGAAAGCCGCAGTTGTGCCCAGCGTCGGACAGGATGGGCTGCCGCCCCAGCACGTCCTGAGCTGTGGGTCAAAACCTCGGCACCCTGATTTCTTCACATCAAAATAGCTGGTAGCGGACCTTCTTCCCCCCATTCTGACGGTCCAATAGCTATGACAGATGGATAATAAGAGCTGCTGGAATTCCATTGAAATCCCAAGCGTCAATGGCAAACTCCACCAGCTGCCGCTCGCTGTGATTGCCGTAGACCTCCCAGCCTTCGAGAAGAAATGCTTCCCATTGACGGGTGAGCATAATAAGCACATAGTTTTCATCTTAACTTCTCAACGTGGTGCCTGGTCCTCATATATGGTCATTTGCAAGTGAAGTTTTGAAAAAACTCAAACTTGAGCCACTTGTCCTGGCAAATGTGATGCCGTGACTTCAAAGAGTGCCCTATCTGGTTGCTGATCTTAACTCCTCAGGAAAATATTCTTAGTCACTTTGGCTGATCATGCCAGGATAGATGAAACAAATGAAAAAGCAAAAGTCTAGAAAGCATCAGCCAGATCATCATTGGTTGATATCCCTGCTTTTGCCGTTGATGAAAATCTTCAGTAATAGTAATCTAGCATTGTTGTTTAGATATCCCAGCATTCCCTGTTAGCCACCCTTTGGTTTCTGAAATGAACAAAGTTGGTCATATACATATCCCCAACAATAGCCCAAGCCAAGCCTTCCGGCTTGTAGAGCACCGCCCGGTCCGGCAGGGCGCGCAGCAGTTGTGGGCTGTCCGCCTTCAGCTCCCCCGTCGCCAAAGGCGGCCGCGCCGCCGCCGTCGTCGCACCGGCGGCGTCGTGCGCGGCGCCCACGCGCCGCAGCGCGGCACCGCAGGCTCCGAGGAAGCGGGCGGAGAGGAGACCATAGAGCTGGGCGGAGTGGAGGATGCCCAAAACCTGAGACCAAAACAACCATGATTTGAAGCTGCACCGCTTCTACACCCTTGACAAATACCTTCCAATTATATACTTTTTTTGGCTATGGTTTATCCACAAATGGGCCATTTCCCATAGCTATCTCAAATTACGGACCGGTGCCCAAACCCACCAACAATGCTTGCTATCGTCCATCTCCTTGAAATCCAGGCTGCATAGCGGCCACCCTGAGCCAAGGTCAACCGCTCCGAAGCAAGCCGCGGAAGCAAGGCGGTCTGGTGAGGGTCCATCCAACATCATCCGACTCAAATTCTTTGCGTTTCAGGAATTTGGAGGCTGGTTCCTACAACTTCTGATTGAAAACAAGTGGTCAGATTCCCAGCAACTTGGCCCATCACCAAACAAAATTCACCACCCATCCATCCCCATCCCCGCTTTGAACCCCAACCCCTAGGGTTTTCCCAAGCTGTTTGCCATGCCTGAATCTCCGGCAGCAGCGGCGCCTCAACAGAGGCCTCGGCCAGCTGGCGCAGCGGCAAGGTGCCCAGGTGCGGCTGAAGCCTCCTGCAAACGGCTCAGGGGTGCCAGGCTTTCGCCATTTTTTTTGCCAGGTTTTGTCTGTTCATTCGCTATAGTCACTAGATGTCACTAGTTTATGTCTGTGTATGTGTAACCATGTGTAACCTATAGATACTGCACATGGGTGTGTGTATCTTTACTTAGCAAAAGGAAGGAACCCCAGGCGTTGACACCCTCGGCCCCCGTCCTGGCCACCTCCCGCTGCACTGGAGGATGACTGGCGCCCAACACCGAGAGGCACCAGAGAAACTGCGCCATGTCGCCCGGTTCCGCAGCGTCATCCCGCAGGACCTGGTTGAGCTGCGAGGGGAGCCCTGGGCCGCCTATGGGTCCAGGAGATGCTACATGTGCTACTCAACCCCACAGCTTCCTAGTATCCTGGTAGTTTTTATCTACAATAAGCATCTCATGCATTTGGGTGTGCAAATCAGTTCGCTCAACTGATTGTGCCACCCAGGGCCTGCACCGCCTCCCTGCAGGCCGCTTGGATCACCTCCGGATCCTCCGCCCGCAGCTCCGCCAGGGCCCACAGCAGCGACGGCGCGGAACGCTGGCCGGAGGCCGAGAGAAAGACGTGGCCCAGCGCGGGCTGTTCCTTTCGGGAACAGAAAGATGAGAAAAAGGGGAAAAACCTATGGGAAAGCCAAGAAGAATGAGCGACAAATTCTAGTTGGGTGTCTTTTTCGTTCTTTCTTAGGATGATGTAGGAAGTTTTGAAAGATGTGAAGAGTATATAGCTGTCATAACTACTTGTAGCCCCCGATCGTTCAAAGTAAAGTCATCCCCAACCCCGAATTCGTGCGCAGCATCGATGGCTGCACAGGCCGTGATGGCAGCATCAAAGCCCACCAGATCCAGATTCAGCTGGTGCCTTGTCCTGGGGACGGGAAATATAGGGAATTTTGCCTGTTAAACTGAACTATTTTCCATGGATATGCTGGGAACATGCTCAAGATGATGTGGGTTTGTTCTTTACAATGGGGATTCACTCCAATATATAGCGATGTCAAAGAAGGGAAACTGGTGACAAAGCATATCAGGGGGCATCCTATTTTCTGACACACCAGTATTTACGCAGGTCCACATTGATCATCCTGGGTAGTTGATCAACAGGTATCCAGGTATCCACATGTGCGTGTCCGTGTGAGTGCGCATTTGGACATATGACATATGTGTATGATTCTGTATGCTTATGTCAGATGCAATATCCTCTACCTTCAAGTTTCCATTAGACATATCAAGCAATATTTCACGGTTCTTCTAGAACGGAACCATTGATTCAAATCGAATCTGGCGAACTTCTGCGGTGGAGGTGACCACCGTTCACCATGCTGTCAAGGCTCATCGAATTCCAAAGACCCAAGGCTACTTGCCAACTGCCGGCGATGCTGGCCACAATGACAGCACTAAAACTCCTGGAGGATTGGGTGTTCGGGTGATGAGGTCATGGTTTACACACTTCTAAATGGTAAAACGTGGTCCTGTTTTGTCTTTGCACTTGCCTCCTGTGAAAATTGTCTTGAAACAAACCACGTCCAAAACCAAAGTTTACAACCCTAACCTCATTTATAGTGCCAACTATTTCGCTCCATATCCAGCACATCCCACCGGAGAAAAGAAACATCTTCGATGCTAAAAAATTCATTGGTAGCTACATAATTTTGGTGCTAAAAATGTGGCTATGGGTCAAAAGCCTGGTACCTATAGTGAACCTTCTCATAGCTAGTACCCTCTGGTAAACTAACATAACTATGGAAAATCACCATTTTTAATGGGAAAATCCACTATAATGGGCCATGTTCAATAGCTATGTTAGTTTACCGGAGGGTAAATAGATCTTCATCCCACTCAAATTGATAGCCATGGGGAGTCCTGGCATCCGCCATGCTTCGTATCTGCTTCAGAAGCTCCAGGGCACTCAGCCATCTGAAACTCGGCAGGGAGCCTTGGGCTTGGCTCGGTGACCTGCATGTTTTTGTTGGAAATCGACCTACCTTAACCATCTGAACTCCATCAAAAAACATGGTTTCCTATGTTTCCTGTTATTTTGTTACTTTTTTTCATGATGTAAATCAAGAAAGTGATGAAATGTGATGACTCCATCCCATCTTGCGGCTTGATCAATCCAAAAATATCCCTCCGGCGCCGACTTGGAGGTCCCAGGTGCTGAGGTAGGTATTGAAAACCTTGGGAATGAGAAAAGCAAAGGGCGCTAAAGTGATACCCTCTGGTAAACTAACATAGCTATTGGAAATTGATTTTCCATAGTTATGTGGCTGTTTACCAGAGGGTACTAGACATGCCAGCATCAAATGAGGTCCGGCACAGCACTCCATGCAGAAACCTTTGGCGCCTATGTGGGCCTGCAAATGTTCACTTTCCATGTTTCTTGACATGGAACCAGCACCAGGAGTTACATAACTGCAGTCCAGGAACCACAAGATCGGATTCCAAGCGCTCCTGCAGGTCAAACATCTGCAAACTTGAGGAGTGTTTCCCACATCAACCATCACTCTCAGCCGTAGAAAGGGGCCAAAACATATCTGACCAAACCCCAAACTCAAAAAACTGGGTGTATCTCAAAAAAACCAAACTCAAATGTCATCCTCAAAAATCAGGTCCCTTGGTGGATCTAACCCCATGAGATCCCCATTCTACCCGGTTCTACCCCCATGGTTTTTCTCCTCTCGGAACTGCTGCATGACCTGCGCGCACTGCTGCCACTGCTGCGCCCGCTGCGCCGAGGCCATAGCGCTGCTGCGCAGCACCAGATCGCACTGGACCTGGCGGTGACCCCTGAGGTAACACCGAAACCATGCAGAAACCCTGCAAAAACGCTGGAACATGAAGGGTTGACACTGAAAAAATGGCGAAAACCTATGGGAATTTGACTCCAAAATCGGGGGCGAATTTGGCGCTTTTCCTTCTTTCATTGGGGGCTTGCTACCAATCCCTCAATCCACCCAGTTCCCCGGCCTGCCGTGGCTTCATCCCCTGCAGCATCTGCGCGGCTTGCGGCCAGGGCGCCACCGGAAGCGTCGCGGGAAGCGCCGCTTCGGCGGCGACGCCGAAGCCGTCGACTCGGCGAGGTTGGCCATGGATGAAGAATGGGTGGATGTGAATAGATGTGTAAATGATCCATCTATCTGTCTGTATGCATGGATCGATGGATGCATGGATGGATGGATGGATGGATGGATGGATGGATGTACTTATATACTATACTTATATATTTTTACATGTTATCATATATTGATAATAAATTAGATGTGGGTAGATGATCTGTAGGTTGTGATCTATGTGTATCAGCTCAAAAAATCTCACATCTTGATAATTAATGGGATTAAATAGCTCTATATATATATAGTCATTGTAATTATAAGCTATACGTTTTTCTCCTCAGCACCCCGGTTTGCACGAAGACTTGCCACCACGTCACCTCTCGAGGCCTCAAACCACATCAACATCGCCATCCACTGCAGGGTCCCAGCACAGGCCTTCATCCCTGCCACATACATCTCCGGTTGCCGCATCCTTCCCGCCCATTGTAGGGCCGTCTGCCAGCGGTTCGCAGCGCAGCAGGCAACTGCTAGGCGAGCCCAGCTGGTTCCATCGGCCAGGCGGCTCCAAGTGCTGAAGAAATGCAGAGCCAACCTCCACTGGCCCCCCTTCTCACAGGCACTGAGCACGGTGTTCAGCAGGATGGTGTTCATGGGAAGCTGGGAACGGCACCTGCAAAACAACAATTTTTTGGGGGGCTGGAGGCAGAGAAAAACCTGCTTGATGGGTTTCAGGTACGTGAACAGAAAACCAGTCATAACCGACCCAATAAACTAGTCCAACAACAAAATTCGAAAGAATTTGCCACCATAAACTTGCGCTATACATCATTTGGAAAATCATTCCTTGTTCAACACATCAAGCCATACAAAATCACACAAATACCCACATCAATCCAACCACCATCCATAGCAACAAAATGCTGAAGTTCTGAAAGTTCACCCCAAAGTCTTCAGGTTTCCACAGGTTTCCACAGGTTTCCACAGGTTTCCACAGGTTTCCATGGCACCTCACCCCCAGCGCTAGGCTCTGCCGCCACGCACTGCTCTGCAGCGCCGCGTGCATCGCAGTGCCGAAGCTAATCTCGTCGGGGGCAGGGAGCTGCTGCAGGCGCTGCAGCACCAAGCGCCACTGGCGGCCGCGGGCACAGGCGTTGAGGGCGGCGTTGTGTAAGGCCAGGTTGGCCTTTGGAGGTTGGGGATGAAAGGATTTTTTGAGGCAGTTGGTGCCAAAAAAAATTAAGGATGAAATTTCAACTCACAATGTTGGTTGATTTCAAGACGAAAATTAGGTTTCAAGACTTTTCCTTTTTTTTCTTCCTGGCTTCTTGAAGATCAAATGCAACAAATGACACTCCTTTCAACCCCCCCCCTCTGGCCTCCACCTGATTTTCCCCCATGCAATGCAGTAGCTGAAGTGCTACTTCCCAGTTGTCCCCGTCTTGGCCGTTGATGGCCGTCATTGCCGTGACATAGCTGATGAGATCCGGCTGCAAGCGCCACTTTTCAGCCATCTCGGCCAAGATGGTCAGGGCGCGTTGCCACTGCCCAGCCGTCTCACAGGCACTGAGGAGCCCGTTGCACATCACCAAATTGGGCTGGAGGTCCTTGAAAATCCCGTCCGACCTGAGAAATGAACAAGTTAAAGCTGGTAGAACCACCCAAATAACAACAATCATACATGACAATGACAATGAAACTCAAACATGTAAAAAAAAAAACATGTTCATCATCATTCCCCCAAAAAAAATATTCCCACCCCCCATATTCTTCCCACCTGCACTCCAAGATCTCCAAGGCCTCCTGCCACTTCTGCCCCTTTTGATAGGCGCTGATCACCGCGCTGGCCGTGAACTCGTTGGGCTCCACCCTGCCACGTCGCATCTCCCACAGCACCCCGCAGGCCGCCTCCCAGGCGCTACCGCGAGCGCAGGCGGTGACGCAGGCGGTGCAAATGACCAGATTGCAGGCACCCTGCTGCTGGGCTAAGAACTGCAGGGCCAGGGGCCATTGGACACCTGGAAAATGATGGAAAATGATGATGGGAGGATGGGAAATTTGGGGCATCCGCCTCCAAGTGATGATTCCTCGGGTGTGCTTGATGTGAGGAGTTTGTCGGGTGTGCTTGATGCAAAGATCTGCATTTGTAATCCTTTGCACCATGACATCCCATCCCGCAAGTACCCTGCTAGATAAATCATTGAACATGTTTGATTCATTTACATCTTGACAATCATGCCCCATAAGTAAAATACTACTAAATTCTGTTTTACCATAGCTAAACCCATCCCATCTCCCCTTGCACCGCGTCCACAGGCGGCCACCGCCGCACTGCACACGTCGAAGGCCAGCGGCGACCGTCCCAGGCGCAGGCGCAGCAGCGCCGCCTGCCACTGGGTCTGGCGGCTCAGCTGTTGGATCTCCTGAGACGGATCTTGAAGTTTTGAAGCCCCAAAAAAGTGAGCATGTAAGTATATTTAAGTCATATATCACATTCTTCATTATTTAGTTATTTACTCATCTATATAGATATAGATATTGATATAGATATAGATATAATAGATATAGATATCTATAGTGTATAACCGGCCAAATTATGAAAATTCTATGCCAAAAAAACTGGGTTGGGCCGGGGACAATGCGGGATCACTCAAAAACACATGATTTTGAAGTAGGAAACATGGGAAGTTTACCTAAGGACTGGGATTTGAACAATAGATTGATGGAGGATCTTACTGGAAATCACTGGCAAAAGGTCATTGGTGTGATAACTGGGTTGATGGTTCTGATCTTTATCTTCATGTCAGGATGACATTTGGATCATCATCTGATCAATCGTGAAATGTTCAGAACTTCTTGACTTACCATCTGGTTATTTAACATAGCCATGGAAAATCACAATTTTTAATAGGTAAACCATCTATAAATGGGCCATTTTCCATGGCTATGTTAGTCATAACCAGAGGGTAACTAACTATCCCTGGCTCCAAACAGCTACTCCCCCAATATCTATGGCCAAGATGCCGCCGTCGTGACGGCCGTGCTGGCTCGGCCCAGGTCGCGCATCGTTGGACGGCGATCGGCCTGGAGAAATCATGAGAAATCTCTGTGGAAGTGGCGGAAGTCACCGAAAGTGCTGTTGAAAAGGAGAAATATGGCTGGAACTCGCTGGAACGGGGCGATCATCACCAGAATCTTCAGATCTTGGATCATCCAGCTTTCCTCCCCTCAAACCCTCTCACCTTCAAGGCCGACAGGGGCTGGGATCCGCCATGGTGAGCTGAAAAGGCAGCAGTAAACCGCAAGAAATCAGGGCCAAAGGGCACATTCCTTTCCTCACTCCATCCCGAGCCCAAGCACAAGAAAAATGCAGTGCCAGTCGCAAACTCTTCATCCCTAGAAAAGCCAAATAACTATAGTAAAATCCGAATATGGCATATCCAAAAATTGGAAATCCGTGATTCTGATTGGATTCACTGCCAGGCGGGATGGGCACCACTAAGCTAAGCAAGTCCACCTCAGGCTTCAGGGATGACCGGCAGAACCCTGCATAGTTTGATGAAACTTCTGCCTCCAAAAAAGCCGTGGTCCACTGTAGAAAAGCCCAAAAAAAGTATATGGAAACTGTGATGGGCCTACTTTGATGGTGTTTTACTTGTTAATTTTATTCTGGGGTCGTATTTTTTGACTACCGACTAGTGGTTGGGGCTGCTGCTTTGGCAATCCGTGTGGCTTCGAATCCCAAGATTCCAAACAGCCGATCATTGGTTCATGCTTGATGGATCTTGATGGTTTCAAACCACAACAAAAAATAGCCACAGAAATCCAAAAGGATTCCGCAAACAGCAGTTGAAAGTGCCAAAAGTATGAAACTAAACCCACATCACATGTGATTTTTTTGCGGCCAACTTTCACACCACTGCTGGGAGGCCGGGACGTTAGACCAGAAATAGGTGAAAAAGCGGAGCCCGTTCTTGTAGATCAGCCACGCATTCTCAGCGGCCGGGCATTGACAATCCGTGTTGTGCCAAAGTTTCTTTTGCGAAGCGAGCTTTCAGCTGCACTGAGGCACTTGCAGCTGGGCCCAGTTCTGCCCTGTTCCCAAATAGAAGGTGACGTCCCCACGATAGCTATCCTACCTCCTACCCCAATCCGATGCCTCATCCCGCTGGGCTCACAGGCATAAATGGCGAAAAGAAGACTGAAGCCACACGTCAACACCTAGCGGCCGTGAAATCACTACGAAAGTCATTGGCAAATTGGGGATCATGTTCCCAAACAAAGGGGGATGAATTTTAAAATCACAGGCTCCAAGGCAACGTGCTAGAGGCCCCCGACAAGGTACACAAAGCTTCCTCCAAAATCATCTGCGGCCATCAAGGCCCTCGGTGGCATGGAAGGATGCCACAGCCGCAGCACTTGCAGGTGTAGTATATTACATATATTACATGCTCATAGGATCTCATAGATAGGGAGATAAATTAATGCATGTAAATAAGTTCATCAATACGTGAATTTAAAAAAAAAAAACTGAATTCAATGAATGAGAAATGAAATGAGAAAAGCAGAAATAAGGAAATAAATGAATCCAATCCATACCTGCCGGTGACGGGATCTGTTTCATTTCGTCCTTCGTCTTCTCTTGTCCTCGCTCGCAATTCTCAGAAGCTAAGTGCCATGCAACGACAACTGAACTGCTCGGAAAGGAAAAGCCTGTCGGCATGTCTGCGGAATCGGGTGTCGGAGGCATCCAATGCTTAAAAGTGCAAGTCCTGAATCATTCTTGCATCAAATTGAAAGATGAAGGGAACATCTTTTAACATGATTGTGAAAGAAAAAAGGGATGATAATTTCGATTTGAAGGAAACCCGGAGCATCCCGGAGCATCCCGGAGCAGGGATGTTCAACACTTCTGGCGGAAATCTAAGTCTGCAAGAGTCACACCAAGCAATGACATTTTCTGCCGAGGAAAGATCCCCGCACCCAGAGCCACCTCCTGCCGGATGAGCACACCGCCGGCGGCGGGAAATTCAAAGAGGATCCTGGCACCAGGCGGTGGGCCCGAAAAATGATTCAGAAAATCATTAATCAAATTTCACAACTCATGATACGGAAAATATTTTCGGAAAAAAGGGGGAAAGACAATAGATGAGGCTGCAATGGGCTCCGAGTTTCCATACGTGGTTTCAAAGACATCGTGAAGCTAAACCAGAGAGCCCCCTTTTCGTAGGGATTTCGCTCCAAACAGCCCGAGTCTTGGAGGTGGCAATCTTCGGTTGGCTTCTCCTGCTGTGCACGAAACTATTCACGTTTGGATTGATCGTGTTCAGCTCGACCATAAACGCACCTCAGTTCTTGAGCTCATCGGAGAATACCACATTCTCAGCATTACGAACGGGCTCATGAACCATCCAAAGAGATATGATCAATACAATACCTCCAACCAAAAACTTGGCGTGTTGCTTTCATTGCCGGCCGGTCGCTCACCATTTGTTCAATAGTGTGAGCTCCCCTCCCCTCCGGTAGTGATTGTGAACCACGGCCGACACCTCCGACTGCAATCTGAGCAGACCTTTTCGCCCCAACCTCTTCCTGCCCTGATGCCCACGAAGATCCAAAGTCGGTGCTCATGAAAGTTCCATTCCACAAGAATCCAGTCAAAGTGGATTCAAATATGCCAATCGTGTCTCCAACTTGGCGATTCTTCTAGATTTCAGCTATAGTGAATGTGAATGACACCAATTCTACCCAACAAATCCCAACTATTAGTAACTATACCATATTTATTGTTCCGCCCATGTTCTATATTCATCTGGTCTCACAACCCATAACCGCTGGGCTCCAGGGCGGGTGCGATCATCCAGCCACTTCCAATACTGCAACTCCCGGAGCCTGGGAACCGAAGAACGATGGCTTTTTTTGATGGTTTTTGTTGATAGGTTTTGATATAGTATCCCATGAAACTCCCATGAAACTCTATGAAACTGGGATATACTTTCTGAAACTGAAATGAATGTTGAAATATGGTTTTGGGTCCCAATTTTGTGACACTTTGAGCTGAAAGGGTCCAGAAAATGTTGAGTCCGTTTGAGCCCATCCCCCAAATGCAATTTTGTACCGGAAATTCTGGTGACGGGACCCCGCATTGAGATCCCCTTGTTAATTCAACATAGCTATGGAAATCATCCATTTTTGATAGATGAATCATAATGAATCATCTGTAAATGGGCCATTTTTCATCGCTATGTTAAATCATCACTTGGATTGCAGAGGGTACTGAAGATATGTCGTCCTAAATCAAGCCTGGGCAGAATCTGGAATAGCACCATGGGTCGAACTCCAAGACCAGGAGTGTTCGACCACCAAGCAGTTTGGTGGACGTTTTTTTTGCGTAAAATTGCTGGTACCCTCTGGTAAACTGTTACATAACTATGGGAAAATCACCATGTTTAATGGGAAAAGTCACTATAAATGGCCATTTTCAATAGCTATTTTGACATAACCAGATGGTAAACCTCCATTTTCCTATGGTTTTCCCATGGTTTTCCCTTCGTTTTGCCTAAATCCATCGGTGAATCCCGATGATCCCCCGGCCTGGTCTGCGCGCCCGTGAGGTTCAGGGCCAGGTCCAGTACAAAGCCGTCCCCCGGATAGGTGGCATACCTGACAGCTTGGATTTGCCTCAACATGAGGTGTATACATAATATATATATATATATATTAATATATATATATATGTGTGTATATATTAATATATGTGTGTGTATTATATACATATATTATATATATATATATTAATATATGTGCATATGTTTTCAGAAACAAAAAGGCTGCTGCGACCGTGAACTTGCAATCCAAAAAAGGGTGTTTCAGCTCATTGAGAGCAATTCGTTTTCGAAGAGCTGCTTTATCTTGCCAAGTTTGCCAAATATCCATTATATCCAAATATCCATTGTCTCCAAATATCCATTCTTCTCTTATAATGATGGTAATATCCAAATATCTACAAAGTGATGGCTTTTCTCAAGGTCTCTTTCCCCCGGCCACACCTTCCAACAATCGGCCGCTGCTCGGTGATGTTGGCACTCTTCCAGGCATAGTGATCCTGGCCAAGGGCCCCATTGGGCCAGGTCAAATCGGACCAGCAGTTTATAACCATTGACACAACTAGGAATTATCCCATATCTCATATAAGTATATAGTAGAATATGCAGTGTGTATATGTATATATATATATATTTATTTATTTATTTAGTTAGTTAGTTAGTTAGTTAGTTATATATACGTGTAAATACACACGTAGAAGTGTGTTATAAGTCAAGTTATAACATGCTTATTACGAATTAGGGCACTGGATGTCACGGTATGCCATGGTTGACTCATGAAATGTGCTGCGGAAAGCATCACCAATTCCGTGAAAGAAGGCTTTATGCCGGTGATTCCGCAATATGGGTTTGTCTCAGAATGTTTCAAAGTTGTAGATGCCCGAAAATACCTCTTTTGATAGGGAAAATCATTCTCTAAACCGTTTGAATGGAACAGGGTTCCAACTGTTTGAGACAACATCAATATGGTTTTATTCAAAAAATCCGGTTCCCGTAAATTCTACTTACTATATCTTACTATAGACTATATTTCAATATCCCATGATTTTCCATATCTTGTCATGACTTCACATTGCCGTCCCAGGTGGATCCCAGGGCCTTGAGGTGCTCCCCGGTCCCCGCGGGGGCCCAGGAGAGGCGGCTCTGCACGGGTTCGGAGAAATCCGCGAAGCAGTCGCTGACGATGCCCTGGAGGTCGTCTATGATGCTACAAGCCTCGCAGGGTACCAGATTTGGCATGGATCGAATGGATCGCAGGATTTCTTTTTGAACATCTGGGGGTTCAACCTTTCCTTTCCAAGATGCTGCGACTCAATGCTTGGAACATGCAACCTCCCTCTCGCCACGATCACTGACATAGCAGTCAGGCTGTAGAAAGATCGACGAAATCAAAGGAGAGGAGGCTAGCCATACACTCCGGGAGGGGATCCACCCGCTTCCTTAACGCTGGGGGGTACCGTCAAAAAATTGGTAGCGATACTAAACTGGGACTAGGATGATCTATGACAAGGAAAAACTCATCAGGAAAGACTCAGCTAGACAAAAGCTTGTCAGATGTCCCCTTCAATGTGGTTGGAAGCCACGGCGCCTTCCCAAAGCCTTATATGATGCCCGAAGTAACCAGCGTGAGACGTATATGGAACGGCGAGTCTCACCCAAGAGATCCCGTAAGCCCACAGTACCCTCTGGTAAACTGTTACATAACTATGGAAAATCACCATTTTATAGCTGGGTAAATCCACTATTTCGACTGGGCCATTTTCAATAGCTATGTCAGCCATAACCAGAGGGTAAACCTCCATTTTTCCTATGGTTTTCCCATGGTTTTCCCATTAAACCAGCAGACAGCCCGCCCCAAAATCGGCCTGACTGTACTGCACCCGAATCTGTCGCATGCGGATGGTGCCCAGCAGAACGGAGGTCTGGGTGTCTCCCACCTCAGCCGCAACAGCAGCCACGGCCAGGTGACCAAGCACTACGAATGGATGTCCATCTGTATCTGAACTATATACATCTATAGATCTGTATATACTATATATATATATACTATATACCTCCTTACTTTCTTCCAACTGTTATAACTGTTTGTGTTGGCCATCGTCATCGTCATCATCATCATCATCATCATGTAACAATAATAGTGAATTTCTTCGCATTCTTCATATGCTTATATTCTTTATATTATCATTCCGGTTCATCATCATTTCACATCCCCACTGCCACTGCACCACGTCCTGTGCGTCCCAAACGTACCGCGGGGTCCAGTGCATGGTACCGTCCTGGAGATCCGCAAGCCAGATCAGCAATTTGCCATGGAAAGATCCACCAGTTTTAATAGGTAAACCATCTATTTCTATGGGCCATCTATACCATGGCGAAATGTTAGTCATAACCAGAGGGTAATATATTCTAGTTGGATACCCTCAACAATGGGGGGTTGAACCACCAAAAGATGGAGATAAAGTGCTATATCGCGTTTAATGGGAATCATGGACTAATAGAAGCCCGATAGTTCGAGGGGTCACCAGAACGCACATCAGCCACAGCCCGGCCTAAGAGGCGCCAACACCCATAAACCATACTCCAGTTACCTAAGTTTACCTCTTGGGTGGTATCAAAAACCATACCTGAAAAGTAGGGGTTCAATTGTGTTTACGATGTTTACCCTCTGGTAAACTAACATAGCTATTGAAAATGGCCATAGAAATAGTGGATTTTCCCATTAAACATGGTGATTTTCCATAGTTATTTTGACATAACCAGAGGCTACGCCTCTCAAAAAAGACCAAAAACCCTCCAACCTGGAGGCGATAGACAGAAGTAGACCTCGGCGAGTTGGCAAGTTGGAAAATACACAAAACACGGTCAGACCGACCCAGAAAAAAACATAGCCATGGAAAATCACCATTTTTAATGGGAAAATCCACTATAAATGGCCATTTTCAATAGCTATGTTAAATTACCAGAGGGTAATAAGATTGTTTTTTTCATCCAAATCCAATTCTACCAGAATCTGCATCATATGGATATATATGGATATATCCTATACATACATCCGGTGACCAAACATAGATCCACCGGACAGTTCTTGTTCGCGCAGACACTAGGCTAGTCCAAGGCAGATTGATGCTCAGCCCTTTGGGCCTTTTGGGCCTGTCATGACCCCATCACTTCACCAGGTGTCAAGCATGACGACAGAAGGATACTGGGTGCGATCTGTAAAGGCCTCAGAGGTGGAAGCGTTCGACAGCGAAGGTTGGGCTTCGACATCACCGAAAATGCCCTTTTTGAATAACCCAAGTTGGTGATAAGCATTACTCATTAACATCCATTGACAATATCAGTTTCAACTTGGAATTAACATCCATTACGACATTATCAATCGAATTCCCTAACAATATTTCAAAGAAAAGTCAAAGGAAATCGATTTCTTCCAATGATCTGTTTCACACGCTTCCAGTCACCCCCAGCTCAACCAGAGCCCAACATCTCCGTACTGAGTCGGTGGAGTCCTACAAGTATAGAATGATCATCATATGTCTATATGTGTGATTATAATTATAGATATATACATATGTGTGTGTACATATATATATACATACACATATACATAATATATATAATATGAGGCCCCATATATAGATAACTTAATAGACCCCCCCAAGAAAAAAGTGGGATGAAACTGGGACATCTCCCCCAGTTTCGCCCAAATTCCACCAGACTGAGCGGCTAAGGGAACAAAGTCATTCTCCAGCCACGACAGCAGTGAAGGGATGTCCTTGACATCCTGAGCGTCGCTGGGAACCCCCAGAAAGATTGAAGTAAAAGCCTGTTCGAATATCATAATCATAGGGTTATAATGATCCTACAATAATCATCATAATCATAATAATTATATTAATAATAATCATTGATCATCATAATAATGAAACATACAGCACGGTTCTATCTTACTGGGGGTTGCTATCCATTGAGCATGAAGAAAAAGTGCCCAATTCATCATTCAATTCTTGTCAATGATCTGCAAGACTTCGCAAACGTTCAATTCCACTGGGTTCCAGACGTTCACTTTGCAATGCTGTGTGGTTGCCTGAAGGCGTTTTCAATGAGATTTCTCCCCCAATGACTCACCAGAAATGGATGCAATGGTGAAAATATCTGAAAACCATAGGTCTATACCATCGGGTTAACCCAGCTGATATCCAGCCCATCGCCTGCATGGTGCAGCCACCCCAGTAGTCTAGCTGTTGCCTGGCGGTCTGGCAATGGCCCGCAATGGCCCAAAGGTCTGTTTGGATGTTCAACTCAACAGATTCCGCTGATCTTCAGCTTTGACATCATAAATATCATAAATCAATCCCTGCATAAATGTACAATTCCATCATCAATTCTCTATGTATTTCTACACTAGCTGTCATTAATATGTCACAATATGTCGGTTGTCACTCCTCCGATTACTTCCATCACGGAGTCTGCGATTTTGTCTCCTCTGCCAGCGCCAGCGCGCCTTCGACTGGAGTAGAGGTCGCCGGCCTTTTCCGAGATCAAATAGGTGGTCAGGACGAAGAGGAACAGCGCGAAGAAGACACCCTGGCGAAACAAGTCATTAAAGCGATGGTGTAATGGTGATTGAACCGTCATTCATGGTGGTTTCATACAACAAAATCAGGATATAGATAGTTGATAAAGTTTGGTTGATTAGTTGAGTAGCTAGTTTGGGATTGAATTACAGTACCCTCTGGAAATTTAACATAGCTATGGTAATTCACCATGTTTAAGAGGTAAATCATCTAAAATGGACCATTTTCCATAGCTATGTCAAATTGCCGGAGGGTATATTGTGATACTGTGTAAACCCACACCTCTTCAGTTTAAGATCTTCCTGAAATTGGATTTTAGAGAAATTCCTTTTTGGCTGGACTCTTTTGTAAATCTAAAGGGTGAATTTAATATTGTGGGTATGGGATTGGTTGATCTACTTGAGAGGGGGAACACGAAAGGTAGGTAAGCAAGAAAAAATGAAGGGGAGAGGGGAGGGAAAAATACATAAAGTGGAGTCTGGTAAAAGCGACGCGGCCATTTTCTTTCCAAAAATATGAAGGGGAGTCTGGTAAAAGCGACTGAAAGGCTTCG
>Ga0126342_10000852_pt1 | contig 38219 bp, 35 predicted proteins | sample Cyp1metagenome_FD_92528 | JGI IMG/M metagenome (GOLD analysis project Ga0126342, IMG submission 92528) | Coral microbial communities from Lord Howe Island, Old Settlement Bay, Australia - Cyphastrea 1 metagenome | ecosystem: Host-associated > Invertebrates > Cnidaria > Coral ... | reverse complement strand
GTCGGCTTCAAGTTTTGCTGAATGCTGTAGCCAAGGATTGGAGGACAAATCGCAACAGCCTTTGCAACTTGCTTCTTGTCCAGTCCTAAATCAAGCAGCCACTGCACTGTCGGCTTCAGGTTTTGCTCAATGCTGAGGCCAAGGACTGGAGGACAAACCGCAACAACCTTTGCAACTTGCTTCTTGTTCAGCCCTAAATCAAGCAGCCACTGCACTGTCAGATTCAGGTTTTGCTCAATGCTGAGGCCAAGGATTGGAGGAAAAAACGCAACAACCTTTGCAACTTGCCTCTTGTTCAGCTCAAAACCCTGAAGCCATTCCAGCACTGGCTGCAAGACTCTTTTAATGGAAGGCCCTCTTACCAGCGCCCGTTTTTGCAGCATCTGAATATCACTGTGTCTGAACCCCTGTGCTTCCAAAAAGACGGAAATTTCCTTTGCTGTGCTGCCACGTCCTCTAATCACAGCTCCTTCCCAAAACTGTTGAGCGGATCTTGATATCACCATGTGCTCCTTCTGTACTTGTTTCTGCAAGTGGGTTTTGACATCAGGGTGCAAGACGCGTCTTAGTCGTGGCAGCATCTGCTTCAACAAAGCCTTCAAAGTCGTGGCAAGCGACTTGTGATCACCTTGACGCCAAGCATCTACACCTATGCACAAGACATGTCCATCCAATTTGCTGCCGCTTTTGTGGCTGATGCGGACCACGAAGGAACCGCATGGCGCAAATGCCAGCAACGTTGAGGTCTTTAGCTGATCCCTCACCATGCCCTCCTTTTCCGCATGACGCCAATACCCGTCATACTCCACAAACAGAGCTGCTGCCTCATCTTTCAGCACACCATGAGCCGTCAGATCTGGTTCCAAGTAGTTCCCACCCCATCCTGGCGGTGATTTGAAGCTTCGAAACAGCTCTCCAACTGGCGTAGCCGGCATCAACAGTTCCCCCAACGGTGCCAACAGCTCCGCTTCCGCCACGCTGTCAGCGCGTTTCCGCGGCCACCCTTCCTGCCACCACAATGGTGGCTGTTTGGTTCTCGGCGCCAAACGGCTGAAACGCCTCTGCACTCCCCAAAGGCACCGCATATCTACGTTGAAATCCAAGGCCACTGCTTGAGCACAGCTGGCCAGCTCGGGACTTCCATACCCTTTTGAAGGTGAGCATATCAGTAGTTATATCAATGATATATCTATGCAGACAAATCCAATATCTCAACACGGGGGCCCGGTTTTGAAGAAGTTTCCACTTTAGATCTCAGACTCTCAGACGTGATTTGTGCTATTTCGCCACAAACCATCCATCCACTCTTCTCATTAGGCAGTGAAACTCAATTCCAAGAGAAAATCCGTAGGGCCAAGCATTCTCACTCATTCTCAACATCTTCCACCCCCAAACACGTCTAAGTACACCCCTTGCCGCCTCCACATTGAACGCCTGTGCCGCGGAGGGAAACTCCTCAGCCTCGGTGGCAACAAGCGCCAGAGCAGGGGGCCTCCATGGTTTCACGCAAATTTACAGTGCAAGATGTGTATTTCACTGCAAATCTGCAACTATGGTATGTCTCTTCAAGTCTTTTCAAATCTTGGAATCATACGTTGTTCAAGTTGAATATGTGATACTATTTGAGTCTAAACTAAACCAATCAATTTCAGCTTCTGGATCTTGACTTCGAATCTAGCCATCCCCGTCATTCTTTTGTCCAGGCCATCACACGTAGAGGATGAAGACGCGCAGCGGCGCGGACACCAACGAAGCTCCCAAAGGTGGTCGGGCCTGGTATTCAGCACTCCCAAGCTGCATATTAAGAAAAGCAAACACAGTTCATCTCACATTTTGAAAAAACGACAGACTGAAAAACTTGTCTTATCAACAAATTTTGCCCACTTCCAAGAGTCAACTACCATCCAACCCCCCAAACACCCCCCTATGCCTAAAAAAAACATGCCCGGCTCCGCCATTCCAACCGCCGCCGGCGCCAAGAACGCCGCCGCCGGCGCCGGCGCATCGGCTGCCGCCACCGGCTCCGGAGCCGCCGGCGCCTCCGGCGCCTCCGGTGCCGGCGGCGCTACGGGCGGTGCTGGGGCGGCTGCCTGTCGTAGTGCACTGATTGAGGTTTGGGATGGGGAGTGGTTTTTTTTCACAACACGTTGAGGAAAGATACAGAAATGTTCAAAGAAAAAATCTGAGTATGTTATTGTCAACGAAAGATCCGAGAATATGTTTTTTTTCTGATATTCAATTGTGTCCATTGACCAAAACAGTATCTGGACGATGCTGGTAGCGCTTGGGGGCCTTGGCCTCCAGTTGCCCCATGCGTTTGGCGATAGCCCGCTGCAGCACTGGCAACTGCCTGGCTCGTGATCGGGCTCCTTAGGGATGTGCGTCGGAATCTCTGGAACCCCAACCAATACTACTTGAAAGAGTCACATGTAAAAGATCTTAAGTATTCTGAAGTTACAATTTTCCTATATGATCCTACATGCATGCACACATAGGTAATGCGCATTTGTGTTTACATCGTTTCATATTCATCACTTTTTCAGAAAACCAATGCCCCACTGCCTCTGGCACCAAGGACAGCCCTGCCGGGAGAACACTGTGAGCACCTGCAAAAGGGCACGGGATGGGTTTCCAGGGAAAATCTACAGGAAAACATGGGAAAACCATGGAAAACCCACGGTTTTTTACCACTGAATAGGGAGGTGTCCTACAAGACATATCTGAGAGTCTTTGGTGATCGGGATCATCAGCCCAAAGTTGGTCAAAAATTGGTTTTACTGACTTGAAACATCTTGAAACCAATTTATATATATATATGTGATCTTGTGGTTGAAAAATGTTGTAAATGCAAAATGTAAACGAAATTACCAACTAACCCTGTTTCTCTTGGGGTCACTGTGTGCACGAAAACGTTGAAAAAAATCCTTGCGTGCGAAATATTGGAAAAAACATGAAAAAACAGGAGGCCCCAGCGTCTGCAATCATTCCCGGAAAAAACAGGAAGGGACTGTTCCTGGAGACACCTTGAAAATGCACATCTAAAAAAATGGGTTCCAAGGGGGCGTGTTGTTTTCGTTGGCAAACGTGTTATGTCGCGTTTTGGTACAAGTACAAACCTTGAACGGAAGAACGGTGGTGCCACTCACATTTTTACAAAGCAAACCACCCCTTTTTTGGGTTTCGAGGGTCACCTGATAGAAACGTGTCATTTTTTGTCATTTGAAGACCTTGAAGGATCAATCTCAGACCTTGCAAGATGGAAGGGTGGCAACCAAACCATCAAGACTCAGCATGTTTTTTGAGATTTCACCATACAAACCTGCAAAATCACGGACGTGCTGAGAAATAGCCTGCCAACTTGTGACCCTTTTTCCATGGATATGTCGGATATGTTTTGTTTCGATGGGCTCTGACAATCCCGAACCAAACCGGATTCAACGTTTGCAACCGTCAAAATCCAATTTGCTATGTTGCAGGTTCCACACCCCAAATACCACGAAAAATCATAGTTGATGAAATTGAAGGGAAACTGTTGTTTGGCATCTCTGGTTTCAAACACACCAGTTCGTGCGGCGACAAGAACCACGATGGCAGATGTCTCTGTATTTTTGTCAAGGCTACAACGACCCTTTCTGGAACAACGCTGTTGAAGGTCCAACAAACCCTGCCTGTTCTTGCCCTGTCTTGATGGCGGTGGTCATCTCACTCAACCTGCGCCAGGGGCAAATCCATCCGATCCCTGCGGCTGCGCTTTGAAAACACATAGCAACAGCAAGGAGTGGAGGTGCGTGGCCCTAGCGCAAACATGACATTTAAACAAGAAATCATATGTGGTCATAGTCGTTGTCTACACATGCTTACTGCGAAGAGAACAGTTCGGGAATGGTAGGGCCATAATGTGCCATGGCTGGGTCTGTTGTCTCACGGTTGCCGGGCACATCCGGCAACGGCGCACGCAACAATCTGGGTTTCCAGACAGCCGTTGCTGCCAACCTCAACACAGGCACAAATGAGTGGCAACGTGGGGCGAACCTTTTCAGATCCCTGTCTTTGCCGTGCACATGTTTGTTTCACCAAAAAGTCTGGCCTCGGAGAAACAATGCCGAAACTTAAGCGTGCGCCAACATGTCAAACAGCCGCCCCGTGGCCTTCGCGGGCACTTCTTTCGCCTGAGCGGCGGTTCACCGGGTCCGGCAAGCGCAAGAAGCGCCTGGCGGGGTGGTTCTGAGCGGTGATGAAAGGCGCAATCTTTAAATAATGCGATGAACCAAACAGTCACCTCAAAGTTCACCAGAAGTGGGTGGGCGTCAGCCATCAAAAATTTAAGTTCATTGTTGGTCTTGACCCATCATCAACTCCTCAACCCCCTTCGAAAACCATCCACTTGATGGTTTTCCCTGGGGCTTTGCCACTGGGATCACAAAGTCGCTGTCTCTTCTTACCGATGTTAAGCCGTGCTGCTCCGAACCGGGCTCATGAGCTCGCCTGCATGAAGTGTTGCTGACCGCGGCATGTCGTGCAAGTGTTTGGTGGAAACGTTTCCACGACTAAAATGCCAGAAGGCCTTGGTCACCATCCTAACTGTGGATTCTTCTTCCTTGAAAATGCTTAATGGCACTTTCTTTTCTGCGCCAGCTTTGGTTCCAAACCGTTTTTTGGCCACATGGGCATTGCTCAAAACGATCTACCCAAAGGACTGCTTCTTACCCGTTCAGGTTCTTTAATTCCCAGATCCCATGATTCCGCTAAATCCCAATTTACCCCAAGTGCTATTCCAGGTGTTAGGGGTCCATGGGTGCAAAATTCTTGGGTTGCCATCCCCGCAAGCCTTCCCCCTGCAACTTGTCACCGGGCCACGGGGATACAATGGATACAAGTTGGGTGCATGAGTCAACCGATATTCCTAAAGGATGGCGGCGAACTACCCCCGGATCCTCAGTTGGTGATATCCCTGGTGATTTCAGTGGGATAAGTAGGGTTAATCCACTTATAACTGGAGTGAACTAAGCTACTTAGGATCTGGGTAGTTCGCCAACAAGTGGGATGATATGGGATGGTTGCTTCTTTCCCGAAGGATGACATGGCACAGTTCCACCAGGCGTGATCCGTCCCCCAAAAGGGGAAAGTGTTTTCCTCGAAAACCAGCTGTGAAAGCTATGTAAACACCGTTGATTTCTGATTTCTCATCAATTTCTCCTACTATAATTGCCGAAAATTGAAGCATCCCCCAGGTAGGGCTGACCTCCATGGGTTTCGGACTGGATTCCCCAGTAGCTGGTTTTCTATAGTTTGAAACCAGGAACCAGAGTCATGCAATTATGTAAAATTCTATTGTTGGTCCTATCTTGTTCAATTCGTACGGCTTAAGCCCAAAACTAAGAATAGGAAATTAGTATGTGAAATTATGAGTGCTATAAATTCTTTGCGTTAAGTTCTTGGTATGTGACATGATTAGTACTAGACTTGTCAGAACTCGGTGCAAGGAGCTCGCGGAGCTCTCCAACCTTTAGGTGAGTTGTGCTTATGGTTGATGGCCAAAAAGATTCAGAAAAGGACTGGAAACCTGGAAACAATGGTTCGTAAACTATCATCTATACCACATGTTTGGCATCTTTGGGGATTAGTATAGGTGAATACTAAATGGGAGAGTGGTCCAACTACTTACCCAGTCCTCAGTAGCAATCTTTCTTTGTCACTTGGAGCTTCTCTGATGTTGTCTAAGCCTCGATCCACCAGGCCAATCGCCAAGTGGGTATACGGGATTTAAAGAAGATAGGGCGGGTGACTTGAGCAATGAAAACATGCATGAATGCATGGACGGCCAATTCCCAACTAGTCACGAATCATGTTCGCAGAACTTACATCATGACCTCCTTTCCCATCGGCCAGCTATTTCTGCGACGAGGGCACCTGCAGGCTAAGTGTCGTGAACGGCACACAACGCAGGGATCCAACCCAGGTTGATGCCTCGATCCACCGCACAAAAAGGCCTGGGAACCCATATCGCCTAGCTGGCACGAAGTGCCGAAAAGAAGACAACAACAGAAACACCAAAGAAAATAACACAAAAACAAAACCAACAATCAAATACCAAACCAAGAAGACAACTTCCAGGAGGAGATGGCTTCTGCTGATTCAATCAGGATCTGCGCAGCTTCATGGCAGAAACCAGTTGGGTACGGTTGGGCGCGGTGTGTCCACAATTGTTTAGAAACAGGGTCCTGACCACGCAGAACAATGTGATACCTACCAGTACGTGAACACACCCCGCATCGCCCTTTGCAGATGTTCGCAAAAGCAGGCCAATCTTGGCAGAACCAAGTTTGGATACGGGTTCGCTTTCGCCATTTGGATCCATGCTGACAAAAATCGTAAACCAACAGCGGGAACTAGACAAGTGGCAAACTCTAGAAATAGGGGGAGCAAGCCACATCATGGATCCGGCGGGGTTATCCAGACAGCACGGAATGTGAAACTTGTGACACAGATGAACGATCTTAGCAGTAATTCGCATGGTCTGATTCCCTAGTTGGATCTTTTCACGGTCCTTGGAAGAAAGCCCGGCCAAACCAAAAAGATGATTATTGTCCCTAAGGGTGCCCCACACAGATCCAATGGGACCATGTCTAGCACGGCTCCAACTTGTACAGGGAGTAGCTAACCAAACGCCATGAATGCAAGCCCCCTGATCCAACCCCCAATAACTTTGAAATTCATGCTGCTATACAAAGATCAAGACTGGAATCAATGCAAGTATCAACAGAAACAACACCAAAACCAGAACCACAAATTTTCTTAGAAACCCCAGCATCACCGCAAAACAAATCAAGAAAACTTTGCGAGAGGAGCTGCGCGAGCCCCGAAGAGCTTTGCGGAACATCTTCTTTAAAAGAGTGGCTCCAGAGCTCATTGGTTTCGACGGGCAACTTTCGCGCTTTTCCACATGAGCCGGGTGATGACTGGGTTCCAACACTGACGCTGGGAACCATGAGGAAATTTGTGAGGATCTTTGGGAGGTCGTGCAAAATCGTTGCACCATATCTTCGAATTTCTACAGGAACCTTTGCTAACTCAGTTTGCAACCTGGCCATCTTGACCTACCTTTTCAAAGATGAGTCCGCGCTCCAACGTCCTCTTTGCTTCACTTCTAGGGTCGTCCTCCTTCTTGTCAAAAAGTCGTGAGTCGCCCCCCCATGTCGCAGAGTGTAGAGGCTGCTGTGGAGGTGATCCAACTTCAGGTGCGTCTGCGCTCGTGCAAACTCGTCGACCAGCAAACTGTGAGGCTGATCCCACAAAGGTCCTTCTGGGTCTTTGTTGTGAAGAAGTCTTTGCAGTATGGGGTACATCCAAACATCGCTGTCTACCATGACCGACAAATCGAAGAGGCCTATCTTGCCGGGGACCTTGTCCTCGGTCGGGTGCAGCAGAATAGCAAAATGAATGAAACGATTTCCAGCAGTCTGTTGCGGAGGTACTATCTGCTTGGCCTTGAGGTTTGAGCACCCCCGCGGACGTATGTAAGTCATGAATTGGAGAAACAGTCGAAGGGCCAACTGGTGATGTCCCCAGCTGCAAAACACTCCCATCATAGCGCCCAACACTTCGATCGGCAGAGGCAGGCGCTGCTGCCCGGCGAGACTGCAGTCCAGCCTTTCAAGGCTTTGACAGTTCTCGGAAGCATCACAGCTGAAGGCTTCCCTAGGGCTGGATTGAAGAAGCTCACTGCCACATGAACACGAACTCCATCGTCTATCCCCCTCCCTAAGTTGAAGAGTTCCTGCAGGTACTCCACAAGGGCTAAGTCCAGGAGGGCCGGTGAAGAAAGGTTGAACTGCTGTGAATGGGTCCAGGTCATGAATTTCTCCATGCGAAGCTGATAATCTCTCAGGGTTGGTGCTCTTACGCTCCTTGCTTCCAGATAGGTCATCCCCTCTGGCACATCTGCTTTCTGCGACTTCTAAAACTGTCTTTTGAGTCTTCTTTCTCTGTTTCCGGCTGTCTTTGACATGGTGATCTATCTCCTCAGTAACTGAACAAGGAACATCACTATGGCGGATGTCTGACCACCAACGCTCCAGTCCAGCTGCCTGCCACGCTCCTATTGAACGAGAAGGGGAGTCAGCAACATTGTGTTCAGAGACCACCCATCTAGTACAGACCTTTGAGCCAGTTGCGAGACAAAGAGCAGCGATTTGGCGAAGCGGTCTGAGAAGATGTGGAGATTTGGCCCTCTCCTTCAAACATCCAAGAACCAGCGGCATGCTGTCACAAAAACAAAGCAGCTTCTTGCTGAGGCACCGGTTGGCTCTGAGAAGATGTTCGACTGACCATACCAGTGCCCGAGCTTCAGTGTTGAGAATATTGGCTTTAAATCTCCATGGTTGTGACCAAACAACACTCCAATCTTTGGGGTCCATGATCTCTTTGGGGACTTCATCAAAACCTTGATCAACAATGAAGGAGGGATAGTCATGGTGAACGTCATCCGCCAGGATTTTTTTCATCTGGATTGGACAAAGCATGCTTGCGGGCTTGAACTGCATCCTCAAATTTGGATCGCCACCTTTCGCACTGAGAACCTAATTTTGAAACAGTGTGATCGTCCAGTTTCCTGCAACACACCCCGACACCCCAGGGAGAGGAGTCAGAGGCTGACACATCGTTGGCCCATCCACTGTTGATTCTCATGCGAAACAAGGGCAAAAGCGCACTTATCCAGCTAAGTTGCAAAATCTTTTCGGAGAAATAGAAACAAAACCGGTCTCACCATTAAAATGCAATCCAACAAAGTGTCCATGTTTGCTAGCCCCCTCCTCTTCACGCACTGTGAGACCCATTGCTCTCAGACTCTCAGAGTTGACGGCAGTTGGACAAGTCCCAAAGACACCGAAGTTGTCAACGTAACCCGCAACTGCGATATCGTCATCACCATTCAGCTGAACACCGGATCTCTTGTCCCCAAAAACCTGCCTGCCCACAAAACCCGCTTGTTGAATGGCATTATTCAGCACCATCTGACAAAAGTGAAGTGCCCATGACCACCCCATAGGCAGGATCGTGAGGTAAGGCAGAGCATGTAGAAGGCCGGGACAAAGCAACGAGGCCTCGATGACGGCAGGGTGAACCGCTCGGCCAGGTCTGGGGAACTGAGAGTGTATAAAAAGCATTGGCAAGATCACCTGAACCAATTCAATCTAGAACTCTTCGTTGATGGGTGTTTCCAATCGTGTGAACGCATCTGCAGAGAGAAGGTCAGTCTTTGGGGGCTCCTTGAAATCCAGATTCATCCTTCGTGTGTCAAAGATCAGCCTTAGCTGACCTGACTTTTTCTGGACGAAAAAGATTCCAAGAACCCCTTGTTGCCCATCCGCAGGCATGAATTTAACCATGTTTCGCTTGTGCAATTCATGAAGGAATCGACTATAAGCACCCTTATCATTCTTTAAAACCGGATCAACATCAGTATGAATATCATCACCATGTTGAGTGGGTTCACTGTTGAGCATATGCTTGTGCCAAGACCCCGGCCATTCCCTGTCAGCGGCAGGAATGCACTCCACCAATGGGACAGGCGAAAATGCAACCTGCGGCCAAGAAATGTTTCCTTCGGCATAGGGCATCACTGCACTCTTACCTGTATTGTACAAGCGAGAGGATGAACATAGCCCATGAAGCCCATCACAATCAGCAAAACATGACGAACCAGGATATGCAAAAGAATAGGCATCACGAACCATTTGCTGAACTCGGCGTTGCGCGCGAGTGGTCTTTCGTTTGGCTGAAAAATCAAAATTAGTACACACAGAAAGTTCATTGAGTGCTTTGATCCCTTGGTTTGCAAACGGTCTCCAAGAGTCTGACCCTTGGTTCCCGCCTCCATCCTCAGGGATCTCAGGCAGAGGGAGGATGTTACGCGGACGTCCAAAATCATCCGCTACGCCGGCATCTACCGTGACGAAAAATTGAAAAAAGATCAGCAGCAGCCACCACCAAGTGAGAGGACCATGGATATGAGGGCCTGCGCATTGTCCTCTTAGGCCTTCTCCTTGTCGCCCTTCTCGTGCTTTCGAGGGAGGTTTCTTTCCTCCCTTGCTTTCCGCCTCTCCTTGGCAATCGCCGCCTCCTTCTGCATCTCGGCACCTATCCACTCCGATAGCTTGGGGGAGATGACTGTCCCCACACGACTTCCGCCTGCTGATCCCAGGAATAGAGAAGTTTCGCCTGAATCGTCTGCAGCATGAAGTTTCAACTTGTGTTGGTCTTCGATCCGTTGAATCGCCCTTCCAACCAACTCCGCCGATGCCAGGTTCGTCACATCGAGCTTGTCGTAAACAACCATTGTCTGAAGGATCCGGCATAGCATTTCGTGGTCCTGGGCTGGCTTGTCTGATGGTTGAAATTTGCATGCCACTCTCCAAGCCTGTGAATGGGCAATCGGGGATCCTCCATGCTCCACAACCCGAGACAAAACATGAGGGATTGTCCTTGGCCCAGCAACCGGCCAATCCATTCGAAACTCCTTGAAACGATGTCCTTGCGAGTCCCGAGAGATAGCCAAGGTCCTGGCATCCTCCTGATCCACATCCATAGCACCGGCCAAAGGTCCGGCCCCCATGAGGGGGAACTGGATTGACTGGGAGGCCCCTTTGGAGCTTTTCGTGGATCGAATCGATACACGTGATTTGGATCTGCGCCATGTGGAAATGGGCCATGGGGATCGAGAAGTCTCCAGCTGTCGGTTTCGTGACTGTTGGCACCAAAATCCTCCGCATACAGGTCCCCGTCTGGGGTCAGAATTACCCATTCGCCTCCGGCAATGTGTGACAGCACCAACCGTGCATGCCACGTCAAATCGCCAGGGATGTCGTAATGAACCAAAATGAACTTACCACTGATTTGGTCTACATTGTCTACATGCTGAGGAGGTCCCAAGGGCAGGACGCCGGCCATCCACAATTGACAGGAGCAGGGGTAGAATCAGTGAGTATCAGCTGCCTCCACCGCAAGTAGAGAGCAAAGATAATCACCACACAAACAAGTAGTCCACCCAAAACAGCTGACAACTCGACATGCCCCGTAGTGCACACCATCTGAGGGCAGGAGCAGGATCCGCACGCCAATGAGCAGGATGGGCAAATGATCTCGGGAACACTGCCCTTAATCCAGCAGCTGGCTATGGCGCCTGCCCCTAACGCCAGGAAGTGAGAAGCTAGCGGGTTGAACTGCATTTGACTTGAGCGATGAAAACATGCATGAATGCATGGACGGCCAATTCCCAACTAGTCATGAATCATGTTCGCAGAACTTCCATGGCTTATGGCCATCCATACCATGTGGAAATTCAAACATCATGGGTATGCAAATCCCGATGAGAATGGATTGATGACCATCCCCAAAGATGGGTATAGAATCCAACTTTTGATTATACTTGGCCATATCTTCCATGAATTCCACCTTCATATCCGATTATTATCGCATTAATATGGGAAAATTATTCGTGTTTTGACCATGGTACATATCATCATCCATCCATTACTAAACCATATATTCACCATATATTCACCGTAACATGGTAAATATCATCAATGAATCCAAAACTCCCCAAGAAAACTGAATCGACCACCAGGGGTTGATTGGGCGCTCACTTCACTCAGGTAACATCCGAGCAATTTTGGCTTAAGATGGCCTGACATCAAGTTAACAGTTGGCCGAATAACACAGGATCATACAGGATCTATATATACAATTATATACAGCGTGTGTGTGTGTGTATATGTGTATATACTGCTATCTCTGTATACGAAACAAATCGTCATGACTACAACTACTAACTGCTTCTGACAGTAATAACAAGAATAGAAACTTAGTAGTTGTTAGCCAAATAACTATCTAACAACTATAATTGGATCAGACAAACAACTACCAAAAACTACAAAACCCCAAACATCCAATGGAAATCATTCGCCAAACAATCACCCCTCCAGGCCACTGCGCAGCTGCGCACCCGTCATTCAGCAGGATCTCTTCGCCACTCTGAGGAATTCCCACAACGGCCTCAGGCCGCAGACACCGGGCGACCCAAGGCCAAAAAACCCAGGATGTCCTTTCTGGGCAAGTGATTTATGGTGATAAATGATGATAAATTGGATGATAAATGTGGAAAACCCAGGATGTCCTTCTCGTTGATGATGATAAATGATGATTTTTGTCATCTGGGGAACTTGATGAACTTGACCTAAGCCCAGAAAATTTGAGAACATCTTGGAAAATGTGAATGTTTACTCAGGCTATATGTGGTTTCCCATGATTCGATCAGCTGGCGAAGCAAACCCAGATTTCTGGGATGGGGATATCAACTACACTCGACCTTTCAAGAGTTAGATTGAGAATGAGATCCTGATCTGAGGTTACTGTAAGTTGTATAGAGCTGTATACACTTGGGATGCTAGAGAACATGAATGCCCATTAATTTGGTCATTGCAAGATCAAGATTTCAATCAAATCCATGATTTTTTGATGGTTCCATGAGATTTTGACTATAAAAACCAGGTCTTTCTCCCAACTTTCGCCTGGATCTCTTGGATCAAAACCTTCGCTGAGACTGCGACACCACCCTCTTCGCCCAAGCCCTGGAGGTTGGCGCCTGAAAGGTGGATATGAACAGCTATGGTAATAGGATATACATGGAAGGTACAGAGGCAGGAAGTCAAAATACGGTACATATATATATATATATGTATACAGTAATCATAATAATAATAATATTAGTTAATAATAATTGTTATTATAAGAATAGCAATAATAATTTAATATTGATAGCAATAATAATCATAATAATATTATAATATATATATATTATAATATATATATATTGCATATTGTGGTACGATTATGTATATAAAAGTTGCCATTTGGGGCTATTCCCAATTTTAGACAAAGACGTATTGCCAAAATGAAAGGCCAAGAAATAGGTGTGGAAGACGATAATCCATGCTTCCCCTATACCGCAACAGGCCCTTGGTTTCTAGGGGTGTCCAGAGTAGATCTCTGGGGTGGGCAAGTCCGGAAATCAGCAAAAATGCTGTGATGTAACATGTGCTTGGCACAGAATCAAAGGATATAACCTCTGGTAAACTAACATAGCTATTGAAAATGGCCATTTATAGTGAGTTTTCCCATTAACAATTGTGATTTTCCATAATTATGTAAACGTTTACCAGAGGGTAATGGATTTCTGGGATGATTCTTTTACCGTTGTAAGTGCGTGGTGACGTTTCTAACGGGTAAAAATTGGTCAAAAAATGCTGACCCTAGCCGAGTAGCCAACGCATCCCAACGCCCAAACTTCACCCATCAAACCATGGTCATCTTTGTTAGTTAATGAGGTTAAAACAATAATCAACCATCCCCAAAATCACAATTTTTATGGGTGGTATAGACCATCAAAAATACTGTGGTTTATTGAAGTTTATTGGTTTAACCACATTAAACATCATTTTCTCAACATCATCAAAATCACCATTATCAACCAATGATAACCATCATTCCCCATGATTTAACCAATAGATTCCAACCACTCCATCTGTGGCGACGGTGTTTTCCAAGGGAACTTCGACCTTCCCAATTTTGCAGCTGAAATCCCAACCATTCCACCACCCATCCGGGTCTCAGCACCGTCCATCGTCTCAAAGCCCGAGCGCACCTCGGAAGTTCCACTCGAAAGGAAGCGATTTTCCAAGGAACCTCCGTTTTTTTTTCGAGGTGTCCGTTTTGTCATGGGGGTACCGCCAAGGTACCCCTAGTATCCCCCAGTTCTCATCCATTTTTGCTTGGGATTTTCCCTTGAAAAAACCATCCACAAATGGGGACCCCCCATGACAATGGAAACCACTGAGCCCATGGCTCGCAGAACCCAGGGAATGACGTAGCCCACCAGCAGGAGACCGAGGCCGATCCTGAGCAGCGCGAGACTGGGAGGTTTTGGATGGTCCGTTAGATGGCAAAAATAGTAAAAAACGTCTGTAAATGATCGTTTAAATGGAAAAATCAACTATAAATGGTCGTTTAAATGGGAAGATCATCTGCAAATGGGAATTTGTTCTAGTAATTTAACAGCTTGCGAACTGGAATCGAATAAGTTATCTGTTTAAAAAGGATTATTTTCCATTGCTATCTTAGAATGCCAGAGGGTACTGACATTGCAAGAAGCGAAAAAAAAACTCGGATTGTGACATTTGCCCAACATAAGGTACAGAACAAGGATTTGATCAAGCGAAATTCGGGAGAAGAACAACAACTTTGAGGCTCCAAGCAACAGAAAAAGGAGATGTGGCTGCCCGGCTTTGAGGACCCCGCCAGGCCCATTTCGAGGCGTTTTCTCTGCGCGACATCAGCGCCAGAGCTGGCGAGTCAAAGAGGAGCCGGCCAAGTTCCAGATTTCACCACTGAAAATGGGGATTTTAACTACTGAAAGTGTGCATAAATGGTGATTCGGTAGGGATTTTAGGGATTTTATTTATATGTGGAAACCCTGCCATTTGTAGGTTTATCCCAGGGCATCAGTCCTCTGGTGTGGTCCAAGCACCTGGTTATTTGTTACATAGCCATGGAAAATCACCATGCTATTAATAGGTAAACTATCTATAAATGGGCCATTTTCCATGGCTGTGTTAAATAACCAGAGGGTACCTCTTTCCATTGTTTCGGAGGGCTCTTGCCTCCCATTCCCTTCAACCCAACTACGAGTTTTTGAAGTCTTTTCATGGGCCAACTCATCCACACAATCCCGATTGTATCCCATTCCCATTAGATCCCCATTTATTCTCAATTTTTCATGGGTTTATAGATGGTTTTTCCCATGATCTTCCCAGCATTTCACCACCATCTTTGTTGGTGAAATCCCTCACAGCCACCTGCCAGCGCGACCAACAGCCCCGGCAGGATCTGCATCAGCAGATTCGGCGCCAGCAGCAGCAGCGCCACTACCACGACCAGCGCTGTGGTCTGCGGGCCGTGTGTTTTCTCTTCCCGGTGCTGGTTGAAGTGCTACAAGGTGCCCCCCCAACTAGTTTGATATATCATGATATATCAATGATATATCTATCAAAAGCATATCAATAAACCAGCTGCTTACTCTGTTCATATTACAAGGTGGTGCCAACCCCACCAGTGGTATCTTGGTTTGTTTAGTTTCACCCCATCACATAGTTCGACATATCTACCCGTAAGCCGTAAACCATCGAATTCACCGAACGTGATTTGCACACCATGGAGGTCACAAATCTGTCTTTCGGGGAAATCCTCTGAAAAACTGCTGCTGTTTTAAGGTCAGCCGGTTGATGTGATTACCCTCTGGTAATTTGTTACAGAGCTATTGAAAATGGCAATTTTGAATGGGAAAATCAACTATTTCCTATTTCTATGGCCATTTTCAATAGCTATGTTAAATTACCAGAGGGTAAGGGTTGGATAGAAAAGGGGAGATGGGTCAAGATGAACCAACTTGACCCATCGTTGACTGAGAATTCACAAAAAGAATTGGTGAACACCCAACTGCAACTGCTCATCTGGGCTGATTCCCATGTTTCAGTGGTAACTAGTCAAGTTGCCACGTTTCATGAAGCACATCCAGGAAGGGTTGACAATGGCTACTAACATGCTAACCCCAGTAATACACCATAGCGACTTACCAGAAATGGGTATAATGGGTGGGATTCCAACTAACCCAAATGGTAGGTTTGTGGCGAGCCAAAAACACATAGAAAAACAACATATCCTCCGTGACTCATACCAAACGTGTGGAAAAGGAGCATTCTATGGAGGGGTTTATGGTTATAAAATCCACCATTCCATCTTGGGGTACCCTCCGGTGTCCTCAAACGTGGCAATTGAAAACCCGCCTTCCTTCGAGTGCCATCCTCTGCGCCCTGTCAGAGGCTTCTGGTCCCATCCCCCAAAAAAAAACACCACCTAAATGGTCCCAGATATTGAGAAATCCCCTGTTAAACTCTGGTTTCTTGGGGGTGTTTGATGTTAGGGCCGTTAGGAGGATGGGACCCCAATACATGTCCAGCCACGGAGTTGCGGAAGACCAGTTTCTGCCGTTTGAAGTTCCACCCTTGACTGCTACAATCCCCAGCGTATGGTGCCAAGCTAGGTGCGATCGATTCCCAGATTTCCTGAGGTATCCAGGTTTTCTTCAGATGGGATCCCAAGATTGGAGCGTACTCCCAAGATTTCGACTCAGTTTTTCCCAGTTTTCTTGGTTCAACTCTCAAGAAAAAACAGTTTTGATCTCCAGACGTTCATTCCCCAGCCCAGACATCCTGTTTTGGTTCAACTCCCAAGATTTCCCCCGAAAAACCCAACATCTCATATGTCACTCCCAAAAAGATTCCCCAAGTCGTCCATTTTCCCATTGGGAAAATGCCCAAAAAACATCATCGACTCCGCAAATCAAGTTCCGAATCTCGCCACTTACCGGGACCAACATCCCAGCTGCTTGGTTAGGAACCCCTCTGGTTGGTGGTTTCAACCTACCCCTCTGAAAAATGATGGAGTTCGTCAGTTGGGAGGATGACATTCCCAATATATGGAAAAACCAGGTAAGGATATGTAAGGGATACTCCCAAGGCAGACAGCTATGGCGATTCTTTCTCACTATTTTTGGGGTGTTTTACCAAATTTCACCTCCTTGGGGGGCTTACAAAATGGGATACCCTCCAGTCATCACCAGTGCATCGGCGCGCAGCTCGGGCTCGCTACCTGCGCCTCGGCGCCGTTCTGTGAGGCGAATTGGCGCCACATCTGTTCCGCCTCGTCGTAGCTCACCTCGGATGCTGCAAGGTGTCCTTGCTTGGTTCCTTGCTTGGTCTACTCGCAACTTGACATTCCCAAATAACAATCAGGCTGTACAAAAATGGGGAACTAGAGTTGATTTAGTATTTTGCAAAGTAGAGTTTTTTTTACGAAATACAACGGAACAGTGTTCAAGAACCAAAACGTCATTCCACGAAATACTGGTACTGGTTAAGAAATGGATCCCGGTTCACTGGATGAGAATCCCCAATATACATATAACTCTATATATATATAATTATATATATATATGTGTATGTGTATATATATAGGGAGTATCAATAACCCCCTATAATCATCAACCAACAAGGCTATTGAACCCTGCTCAACTGGGGACTTCACCCATCGTTTGATCACTTCATAGGAAAGTCCAGTGATTTTGGCAGCAAATTCAAATCCTCTGTGAGGATGGGGAAAGTACGTTGCAAATCCGGAAGCTAGGATTGTTGCTGCCAATAAAAATTGAAAAATCCGCGGATTCTCCAAAAATCTCTACTTTTACAACTCTTTGAAGAGTTCAGCAATAAACTTGGCCGGCATTCACTACAGTTGATTCCAGGGAAATGTTGCAAACAACATGAATAACGTGCGGATTCTCCACTAAGTCAGTTGAGATATGCAGTTGCAGATCCCTTGCCCTACATAGACCTTACACAGGTACCTCACGATACCTCCAATTTCGGCAACTGTTGGATTTCACTGACTTCAGATAAACAATAACGACAACTATAATCGTATAATTATGTATATATGTATATATATTATATAACTGGTCAAAAAATACAGTCACTATTGGTAACAACAATTAATGATGAAATAAGAACTGTAATATTAACAAAAATATAGGTAATAAGGATACAGTGACTCACCCATTAAACCGCTTAGTAAAACCCCCTACTCACCATCAATCAATAGTGATGAAATGAAAACTGCTCAGTTTGCTGCGGCCAAGTTGCATAGGATCTTGTGCCACCCGTTCGGTCGTACCTGTGCACGTGGTGTCCCAGAGAAGATTGAGATGTGTTTCCAAAAGGATCGGGTGACACAAAAATTGATATATGATGATATATGAGAAGTATATACTTTAATCAGCAGAAAATACTTCAACCATGCATCCCAAATTCAGCTGGATCATGCCATTAATGAAATGTCCATCGAAGCTCGTAACTGGTCAATAACCTTTTCCCAGCTATCAGCGGGATAAATAGCTGCAGAAATAGGGGATACATTGGGGATACTGAGGTCCCAGAAACACGCATAGCTGAGCTTTAATGCCGAGCGAACAAGTTCATTTTTATGCAGGTCAGTGAATTTCTCCATCGGCGAAAACCAATCTTTTAAGCTTCCCAAGCAATAGACAATCTGTTGAACTACAGAAACATCAGAAACTATAGTAGAGGTAGTTCACTATATATCTAGTTTTTATATATATATATATACACATATTCACATATCATCTCTAGTTTCTATATATCTAGCCCTTAGTGGGGCACAAGTAGAGGTGCTTCACTCACCCAAGCGCACTCCGCACGCTTCTCCGGATCCCGCAGCACGGAATACGCTTCGGAGATGCGTTTGAAGCCGATCTGACAGGATCCGTGGCAGCTGCCACGCCATGGTCGGGCGACAGGATCAACAAACTGCGGCAACGTCTGAGATGCAAAGTTTAGTCATTGAAAAAATTTCATGATGAAATTTCATGTGTAATTAGGATGTAAAAAAAAAAAATGGGGGTACTGTAAATGATCTGGAGCTGCGTTTGGGGTTGTCTCAGATTCACCCAATATTTATCATCCTAAAGGTATAAACACTGAGTCTTGAAGAATATATCGATACCATTTTTGATGGGTAAATCACCATTTTTAATGGGTAAATCACAATTTTTAATGGGTACGGTAAATCCACTACAAATGTTAGTTTACCAGAGGGTATATCCAATTTTGAGACCACCCGAATTTGGGCTTCCAGAGAACATGCATTTGAATCAGCCGGCCTCAGCATCCTTTGTGTTTCCCTGATTCTTGTCCTTGGCAAGCACGTCAATCTGCGACTTGGGGTGTCGAAGTCGAATTTTAGGCAAAACAAAAGAATATACCCTCTGGTAATTTAACGTAGCTATGGAAAATGGACCATTTCTAGTTGATTAACCCATTAAAAATGGTGGATCTTTCCATAGTTTTTGTATGTTTACCAGGCCGGGTATCTAAAACAACGAGGTTGGACAGAACACTTTGTCCACCATCCCCCAAAATCCACCAATTTTTCATGGCGACTCAGGGTGCTCATAAAAAAAAAAAAAACATCAATCCAGTTACACATGTCAGTCTACCTGAGAGAACTTACCTCAGTTACCCTCTGGTTTTGTCAAAATAGCTATTGAAAATGGCCATAGAAACAGTTGATTTCCCTATTAAAAATGGTGGATCTTTCCATTGTTTTTTGTATGTTTACCAGAGGGTAAACCTCCATTTTCCATCATTTTCCTATGGTTTTCCTATGGTTTTCCAGTCATTTACCCTCAGTCCTATGATAGTCCACACATCAATCCAGTTCCGCATAACTCAGAGAACTTGCCTCAGTCCTCAGCACTGCTGACCCCTCCTTGCCGGCAGGTCACGGGATGGTACTTCAAGGCCAGCGTGCGATAGGCTTTCGCCAGCTCGGCCTGTGAAGAGACAAAAAAAAAACTGTAGAAATCCCATGGAAATGTATGGCATATCCTGGGGATAATGCCATATCCCTATTGGGATAATCATGGGATTTTTCCAATAGCCATAAGGATCATCTTGGGATAATAGGATAATCATCATAGGGATAATCCAAATTATGGGATAATAGGATAATCAAAAATTAGCCCATATTGAAATAGGATATTATCCCATATGGAGATGTCCATTCTCAAGGATAGTATCCCAATAATCCCAATGTCACTATGGTAACTCTCCAAAAGTACATGGAAAAGTGGGAAACCTGGAAGTGTTTGGTGAATATCATCGAACTGACATCCTGGTTTCACACTTTTAGGCATCTTTTTGCGAGTTACTGTAGCTCCCTAGTATGTTGATTAATTATCATTAATTGTTGGTAAATCTCGGTGAAGCATGATTTGCAGTTTGAAATTCTGGGAGAATTATGATAAATCCCCATATCCTAGAACTGGGTGAAGGGATCGTTTTCACGGGAACCCTGTTCTCTTAAACCAATCCATTGATGATATCAATCTGGGAGAAGCATGAATTGAAAATGAAAAAATCTTGGAAAAACATGGTATAATGATATAATGCATTGGTCATAGAATGTAATAAAGGGCACATAACCCCACATCAGATACTTTGTGAAGTGGAAATACGTTCGAATGCTTGGAATTATAATACAGCATGATCAAACATGGGAGGTTAAATATGACAGAATGTAAAATGCTTTGGGCTGATTTCACCATTTCAAACCAAACGTAAGCCCATCTCGGGGGAATAAATGTGCCCCGCTTTGCCTTTGTTGGAAGGTTCAGTGTCTGTATCTTGAACTTACAGCCACTTCCTGCCAAATCGGGATACCCTCTATATCTGGTAGGTTGTTTCCCCTACTTACCCCACTTATGACTGGGGGGTACATCAAACTACAGTAAATGGAGGTTTAGTTCGCTGGGAAAATCATCGAACTAAATGGGTGATTTTCCAGCAAGCCAGGTTGGATTAGAGTAATTTCCCCCTGAAGCAAGGACCAGCTAAGGCAATCTTTGGGATGATTTCCTTCACCATGTTCCTGACTTCAGTAGGCCAGTGACACTTCCATCTTGGAAATTATGGAGGAAACATCATCTTTTGCACATCCTGGAATCACATATCGATCTTTTTGGGGGACCCCATAATTATTTCTACCAATTCTTTGGGATGTGGGATTTTTGTCTGCATAATACAGCCAGCCCTTCTTGAATGATGTTATATGGTTTTTTCCCAATCTCCGAGAAAATCTGACCCACCATTTGGGTACCCCGGTCCGGATGTGTTCATCATGCTCCCCATGAAAATTGTCATGTTGGGGTATACTCCATTTTCAGACATACAAGAAGCACTTAAAACCCATCATTCATTGTCTAAAAGCCTCAGTTGTCATGGTTCAATCCCCAGTTTTCATTGGTTAAATCCTCAAATCTTCATGCTTAAACCCCAATTCATTGGTGAAATCCCTAAAAGTTCAGGCTAAAATTCTCTAAATTCACTTCATTGGTTAAATCCCCCCAATCTTCATGAGAAAACCCCAATTCGTTAGTGAAAATCACCAAAAAAACATGCAAAAAATCTCCAGTTCGGCTGGTTTTCGCTCAGCCTCCGAGGCATTGTGCGCGACGCCCAGCACGGTGTAGTGGTTCCCGGAGGCAAAATCGACGGGAGCCGCAGAGGAGGCCATTGCGGAGGACCTGGATATAGTGGGTGGAGATGTGGGTGTTGTTGGGCATTTTAAGCTGTTTAATGAGGATCATAATGGGATAATCATATGATAATAATGGGATGTCATTTAAACATGAGATAATGTGGTTTTGTATGGTTTCATAGGAAGAGTAATGGGATAATAATGGGATATTGATGGATATACCCTCCTGTAAACAAACATAGATTCTAGATGTGGATAACCCACCAGGTGTAGATTATTTCCGTAGAGAAACCATGGGTTTTCCATATCTATGTAAACGTTTATTCCAGGGTATACTCATGGCAAGTAATATCGAATAGACACATTATACATTGGGAGTTATCTTCGAGTAAGATCGAAACCAAGATTGATCACCATATATGATCTTTAAAATGGGATACTCATGGATTATTGATGGGAATACAATGGGATAGGTTTCGGGGATATGATCCTCCGGTGTCCACTCCTGGATAGCTTGAAAATCATCCAACCAGTTGATGTGATCTGGTGATGTTGGTTTTTGGTCTTGACATCCTATATGTTTCGCTATATTATATATATATACATATATACGTATATGTATTTGGTTGTGATAGTTGATATATGTATAATTCTACATCTAATCATATACATTCATATATACTATAAATAGATACACCTATCTACATATATATTATGTGTGTAGAATGGGATAGAATAGGGATAGGATTTAAGATACAGTAAAACTATGTAAAACTAACCAACAGCTATTAAGGCGTTTTTGGAGATGAGGATATTTTGATCCCCACTGCCTCGAAGGACGAAGGCGCTGCGGCGCACGCTTCAAACTACAGCGGTTCAAAAATTTCCGGCAGCAGCTGGTCCAACGCGTTGCTGTTGCAGTTGTGGAACTCGTCACAGCACTTAAAAACAGCTGCAGACTTATCCATTTTGCTAAGAAAAGTATTTCGATTTACGCCAAAGGTTGGGAAGAGTTTTCTGTAGTCATGTCATTGAGATAAAATTTCTGCTGACTTTCACCTGCACCATCAGAATCTGGTTGGACACTACCAGTAACTGGAACCAACAGAGAAGCAAGGCAGAAAACATCCTTCTGATGCGGGGCGTCTGATTGCGAGGGGAGGAGAAGACATGGGTGCCTGAATGGGGTTGAACTCTTGGATATGTTGGATAAATTATGTACTGTAGCATTTCGACAATGGAATCGTTCTGATGAAACTGCTTTCAGGTGCAGAAAAACAGCCAAGGTTTTGAATGAAGCATTGACGAACCTTCGCTCGACCCTTCGGTCAGTTTCAGCGTCGTTTTCTCAGCGCTACCATGATCTGTAAACTGAACAGACCACTGGTCGCTAGTTTCAATCATCCCAGGTAGAAATACCATCTGGTTATGACTAACATAGCCATGGTATAGATGGCCTATTTGGTTAGATGGTTTACCTATTATAAATGGTGGATTTTCCATGGCTATGTAACAAATAACCAGATGGTAGACAAGCTTGGGGACTCCCTGGGGCGTTAAAGATGGTGCCCAGTGATGTGAACGTGGGTTTACAAAGCCCATGAACTCATGTTGCTAAAGCAATAGGATCCACCATCCCCAAATTTACGTAAATTTACCATATGTTCAACCATCAATGCATATGGGTGGTTTATGACATTGCCTTACTAACATAGATATATCTGCCATAAACCATCGAAACCATCGAATTCACCGAACGTGAACTGTGCCCCAACTTCGCGATTTGGAACAGCGGCACCACCTTGTCAGCCCCTTTGGATGGGCGTTGCCTTTGGAGGGTGGCTCTACAATTCAAAACAGTGATTGGTTGATAAGCATGCTTAGGATAAGATGGGTTATGGTTAATGAAGCTTACTAAGGTATGATTCGGTACAATCATCATGAATTCTACTTATATGTGTTGCTTACCCCATCTAGCTGTATAGATATATCCTTTCAATCCAACAGTTTGCCTCCTTGAAACCCATAAAAGGAACAAAACCAAAATCATCTTGTGGGCTGTATAGATATATATATATACATACATACCACCATATCCCATGACGGCCTACAATATCCATGTATATGTCTAGCTCCATCAAATGGTTCATATAGAGTTGGTTGAATATTTTGCTGTGGTTCATACATACATTATATATATATACATATGGATAGACATACATAGCCCAGTGTATGTATGCATAGGGACTGCTTCTTTATATCGCTATAAGATGGTTCTTCTGTCCTTTGACCACTCAATAATGGATATGGGTGTGTCTGAAAATGGTGTACCGCAATGACAAGTTTGATCGGGAAAATGATGTTCTAAACCACAGGATAAAATGGGGTGTCCTATATTTTCAGACAAATCCATTTCTAGCAATGCCTAAAGTCCCAACAACAACAACAACAACCACAGCCACAGCCACAACCACAACCACAGCCACAGCCACAACCACAACCACAACCACAACCACAACAACCACAAAAAAAAAAAAACACAATATATAATAACAACGACCAGAATAACCACAACAACCACAACACCCACAATAACCACAATAACCACAACAACCACAACAGCCACAACAGCCACAACCACAACCCCGTGTAATAAAAGAAAATGTTTCGTGTTGCAATATCCATACAGCCAGCACCAACAGCTGACAGGTCCCTACTACACGTCGGTCGCAGCTTCTTTTTGCCGCACCAGCATCTGCGACCTGGAACCGGATTGGGAGTCTCATTTGGGGGGTTCCAGAACGGTTGGCCCGAAAAGACAGAACCAACAATGGTAGTTGATGGTCCTTTGAGGTCCGAAGATTGGCGATGTTTGTGGAATAGACATAGATCATAAATGCATTGAAGTTACCATTTGCTCATATAAATATTCATCAGATCCTAAATTAATCATGTGTACATATCATGTGTATATTCATACATATATCATATGCACAATCTGTACATATACAGATCATATTAAAACATGGCCGTTGGTCAACACCCAACGGTCCCCTTCTCCCGGCCTCCCGGCCCTTCAGCTCTTCCGCTTGGCCGCCGCCCAGGCTTCCTTCTGACAGTCGCGACCGCAGAAGAAGACCTGGCACCACGAAAGCCACCGATGCTGCAAAAGGCTCCTCCATTTCAAGAGTTCAATAGGGTGTTGATATATAGTTGATGTAGGTATATATGTTGATATATGTTGATATATGTTGATATATGTTATATGTTGATATATGGTAACTCCCAAGATGCAGAAAAAGCTTCATTTATCAAGAGTTCAATAGGGTATTAGTGCAATTACTTTCTGCATCTTTTTGGGAGTTGCTATTAGATATTGATACATACGTAGAATGACACCAAAATGCATGAGGCAATTAATTGGCTTCTTCTGTGGTTTATTGAAACAATTTTATCCCAAGCAACACCAAAACCCAACTCAACATACCCAAAAATTCATGGTGTTCTCATGGATTCTCATCCAACTTGCCTCAGAATTCATACAAAGTCTGGACTTACCTATATAACTCATGGTATTTTCATCCAACTTGACTCAGAAATCATAGAATTTCAAACCCTTCAAACCACTGCGGCATGGCACCTCCTGGCCCTCCTTGGCCCAGGCCCAGTTGCTGCAACGCTGCCTTGGCGCACGCGGAATCCACAGGTGCTTTGGAAGATCTTTAGGAGCTGAAGTTGTTTTCTTTTAGATCAGTCTGGATTGTAGGGAATTCTTGGGTTTTTTTTGTTAAGACCCTTTCCCAACAGCTCCGTGGAAAATGGAGGTCTAACAACTAGAAATTGGGATTTGAACCAGCGAAAATTTGGGATTTTATCATGATTTATATATGTGATTAATAGGATCACTAGGCTAAACATACAAAAAAGATCTGGAAAATTCATGGGGAAACCCCTTCTGAAAATGATGGATCTGAAGTTGTGTTCTTTTAGATCACTCCAGATTGTAGCGAATTGTTTCGGGTTTTTGCTATACCCTCTGGTTATGTCAAAATAGCTATTGAAAATGGCCATAGAAATAGTGAGTTTTCCCATTAAAAATGGTGATTTTCCATAGTTATGTTAGTTTACCAGAGGGTAAAACTATTCCCAACAGTTCCAGCAATACCTCTGCGGTCCCCCACAGGTGCTTACCCTTCACGCTGCAGTGCAGGCACCTCAAAAATCCAAAGCTGCCAGGAGGGAGCCATCGATCTTTTCGGGGGCAAAGTAGAAGGAGAACACCCGCCTGAAGTTCGATGTATATTAATGTATACATATATAGTTTTTGTAAATATTATAATATATCTATTATATATATATATATTATAATACATATATATTATAATACATATGTATTTATTATTACATGATTATATCATAATATAGGTATGTTATGTATAAATATGAATGGCCACAGCGGCCATGATTGGTTGATAAGGTTTTGAGTCCAAAATAGTCAAAATTGGATGATTGCCTACCAAAATTGGATGATTACCTACCACATCAATCAATATGTGTCACCAAATTTCTTGACTGCCAATGTGTTCGTTCGCAAAATTTATCATAAATGGGGGTACCCCAAAATGGTTGGTTTATAATGGAAAATCCTACTTTAATGGATGATTTGATGGTACCCCCATTCTACGAAACCCCCATATGGTCATGAGCCATTTATCGCTACTCAAATGGGCCATCGGGCCATGGGGTTAGTTATATAACTAGTTGGTAACTTTACGTAACTTTATCACCAACTAGTTATTATTATTATATATAACCAACCAACTAGTTATACCAAGTTATGTAACTTTATGATCTATATAACTTACATAACTGTATGATAGTCCATTATTTACCAAGAGGTTTTTTCCACCAATGACTAACCATTCACCTCCCAGGGCTCGGCACCTCGGCTCCTGCGCTTCGGGTTCCGTTCGTTCCACCCCATCGCGCCGCACGCCGAAGACGGCGCCCGTGGTGCTGAACCTCGTGGTGAGGTTCAGGTGGGCAGAGGATTGGTCTGGAGACCCTCTGGTTATGTCAAAATAGCTATGGAAAATGGCCATAGAAATAGTGAGTTTTCCCATGAAAAATGGTGGATCTTTCCATAGTTATGTGAACGTTTACTAGAGGGTACATGACAGGACGGTTGTTTTTTGGGATTTGTCATGGGAGATCACTAAACAAAATAACAATAGTTTGGTTTTTGATTGGGATTTTGTTGCAGAGATATGAAATATGGTGATATGAAATGGAAGATAATCGAAAAAGAATCGTAACAAGTTGTTTATCCTGATCAGAAACATGGCTAGTATCTTTTTCATGGTGATTGGTCACTGAAAAATGTGTGTTTAATGTGTTTAACGTTCATGACCACAAAACCACCAGTATTCCATCTTGACCTATACCCGAAAATGATCTGGGATATGACATAAAGAAATGGAAATGAGAAATGGAGATGTTCATCTCTCAATGATTACGCTCAAAATAGCAATCCGAATTTTGTAGAGAAATTCTACCGTTCTTTGGTTTCAGTGAAATGTCGTAGCAAACCATTTACATATTCTTCCAGTTTTCCTATGTTTTCCTGATCTGGTACCGACCTAAAACATCCCAGAACTGCGTTGTCGGGTTCCCATCCACAGTTCCCTTTAGCTGAATACCAACTTCTCCCAACACCGTAGATACAAAGGTAGATACTGCGGCAAAATTCCACATGTCCCACCAAACATAACAATCGTTTGGTTTTTAATAGGGATTTGTTGTAGGGATATGTGATAAAAGATCACCAAAAAAACATAACAAGTTATTCATAGTGCTAATCATTACCCTCTGGTAAACTAACATAACTATGGAAAATCGCCATTTTTAGCGGGTAAATCCACTATAAATCACCATGTTCAATAGCTTTTTGTATGTTTACCAGAGGATAAATTAGTTGAATCCCGTTGTGCCTTTCTTCTCAAGGTTGAAACCCGACATCTACCACTGCATGGATTACCATGCCGCGTTGGCTCCGTTATATCTGGAGGCTGGGGGGTTAAGGTTCTATGGCGATGATAGGGATAGTGATAGTGGTTTACTGCCGCTGAAACCCATGATTTTCGGCTCCCCAGCTCCCCCTGTGGGTCCGTGCTGCTTCACGGCATCCCAGGTCGCCTTGAAGTCGTCCCATTCCTTGGGGGTACGAGTCCAACCAGCGGATTCGGATGCCAAAAAGAAAAAACAAATTACCCAACATCCAGGTTTGGTAAATCAATTTTTCCCATTTTTTTCGAACATCCTCAGATATTTTTAGTGATGACCAAAAAGCAAAAAAAATGGACGACAAAAATTGGGTGATTGTCAAGCCTCTGAGACCTCTAAGTGTTATCAAAAAAAAACATCTTTGGAGGGTAAGGCTTTTGGCATTTCTTGGAAGATTCGACAGTTGGAAAAAAAACCCTATGGGCCCCACAACCCAGCAAAACTACTTGGAACCCCCCTCCCCCATGCCATGTTGGATGCCGTGGCTCATCAATGAGGTGTCCATTCAGTTCGATGATGCGATCTCCTGGAATGCACCCAAAGGATGAAAATCATGAGGAAAACAGGGTTTACCCTCTGGTAGTTTAACAGTTTTCTATGGAAAATGACCTGTTTATAGATGCTTTATCAAACATTGCGATGGATAATGCACCATTTATCGATGACTTTCCCATTTGAACGACCATTATTGGTAAATTTCCCATGGCCGTATTTGTTTACAGGAGGTATATAATTGATAAACGATAGTTGGTGGATGTTGACTATCTTTGGTGGATGTTTAAACCGCACAGAAAGGGTTCCCCATGTGCCAGGGATAAGTTGGCTCCGTCCTCTCATTCACATCATCTATTCGCATCCCATCCCCCACTCAAAGCCAATCTTGGAGACCCAAGACAAAAAAAAATCGGCTTAGAAATAGATCATTCAAAATGTGAAAGATTGAAGTATACTTAGTGTACTTCTACATTCAACTACCCATCCAGTTGCTTTCCCCGGTTTTTTCCATGCTCCCCCAGTTGCTTTCCCAGGGTGAAACTGCCCATCTTTGAGGCTGAAAAATCCCTGTCCTAACTGCCAGCCGAAGTGTTCGCTCTTGCGATGAATGGACACCACCATGAGGCCACGCTGATCTTCATCGGCATCATCCAGCCCTAGCAGCGAAATATTTTTGGGTCAAAATTGAAGACCTGGGGGTACCACAGATGGATCTGATGGACTTAGTTAGTTTATTTCTAATATTAACCATCTAATGATTGGCGTACCCAAGTTTGACCCATACCCAGTTGGAGTTTGGATTAACTGAAGAGAAGAAACTCTAAGGTTCGAAATTTTGAATCAAAAAAATGATATATCTTGCCCTTGTAGGGTATACAGGTCATTCCGGATTTTTGTGTCTGTCTCAACTGCTTTAAAAACATGTTGGAGGTGAGTGAAGTGGAATGGCAGACATTCAGGTTGCGGGGCGAATCTACAGGACATCTCTCAGACATTTCTTCGGCCCCCAAACTTCAGCGTCTCAACCCCAAAAGCAATGCCAAACACATATTAAATGATATGCCTATGGATCGATGAAGGGGTACCTTGATCTTCAAACCAAATTTTACTGTCTCTGCTTTGGCTGGATGTGGTTGTGGGTCAAACAGAACTATGTTCTTGCTGTTCACATCCTTAAAGTGTTACCAGAACAATTTTGTTTGGGATGGTTCTTCATCTACCCAAAAATGGGGAACATTGGATCATGATCATTCAAAAAATGCAAACCTAAAAATTAGACATTACATCCTACAAGTAAACCCATCCTAGACTGACTCCCCTGTGATACTACCACCGTGCTATAGCCAACGCTACACCCCTGCAGGGCCTAAACCCAGCGTTCCGTCCGGCAGCGTCTCGGGCACGTGGATGTGCACCTGAGAGGGCGATTGGGTGGGGGTGTCGTCCGCATCCTTGTCGAGCCAAGGTGTCATGGCTGGGCTGCAAAACCGAAGGAAGATGGTGATAAATCAGTAACGACAATAACAAAATCAATAACAATAACAACACCAACAACAATAGTAACATGTTGTTCAAATTGCAATAAATACTGATCATTTCCTTTCAAAAAGGTTGAGTTTTCATCCTCCGAAGCTTCGCCCAGGCACGTTGGGTTTCTCCTTCGGTAGCCGAGCCCGGCGGCTCTTCTTGCGCTTGGCGCGCAGCAGCCGCTGCACCTCGGCACGGGCCGAGAAAGGTCCGAAAGCTCTACGCCCTACTTGTTTCAAAAACCATTTTGGGCAAACAGTCAAGCACCTGCAGCAACTTGAGAATCTGCGGATTCTGCTCTATCTTTAGTTTCTGCTGATTCGGAAACTAAGATTCGGAAACTAAGATTCGGAAACTAAGAAACGTGGATTCGGAAACTCAACTTATCCTCGTGGACAGTCCAAGTCAAATTGAAGTTCCATGGGGGTGGGAATTTTGATATCATCTTATCCTTGTGGACAGTCCAAGTTCAACTTGAAGTTCCATGGGAGTGGGAATTTTGATATCATCTTATCCCTGTGGACTGTCCAAGTCAGTTTGAAGTTCCATGGGGGTGGGAATTTTGATATCATCTTATCCTTGTGGACAGTCCAAGCCAATTTGAAGTTTCATGGGGGTGGGCATTTTGATATCATCTTATCCTTGTGGACAGTCCAAGTCAATTTGGAGTTCCATGGTGTAGGAATTTGATATCATCTTATCCTTGTGGAAAGTCCCAGTTAATTTGAAGTTCCATGGGGGTGGGAATTTTGATATCATCTTATCCCTGTGGACAGTCCAAGTCAATTTGAAGTTCCATGGGTGTGGGAATTTTGATATCATCTTATCCTTAGTTTCTGAAGCTCGACCGTTTCTGAAGCGTGATAGTTTCTGAATCGTGATCGTTGAATCGCGATAGTTTCTGAATTGCGATAGTTTCTGAAACCTAGATGCTGAATCGCGATAGTTTCTGATTCGTGATAGTTGCTGATTCGCGATAGTTTCTGAATGGTGATAGTTTCTGAATCGCAATAGTTTCTGAATCGCGATAGTTTCTGAATCGCGATAGTTTCTAAACTGCGATAGTTTCTGAATCGCGATGGTTTCTAAATCGTAGGTGCTGAATCGCGATAGTTTCTGAATCGTGATAGTTTCTGAGTCGGTGGAACTAGTTTCTGAACCGTGGTTTCTGAATTGTGATAGTTTCTGAATCGTAGTTTCTGAATCGCGATAGTCTTTGAATCGTGATAGCTTCTGAATCGTGATAGTTTCTGAATCGCGATAGTTGCTGAATCGCGATAGTTTCTGAATCGTAGTTTCTAAATCGCGATAGCTTCTGAATAGTTAATTTTGCACCGTGGGCTTGGAAGAATATGATAGCTCTGCGCCACCAGAAAAAAATTGCGGCACGTTTTATTTTGAGCGAATCACCCTCAAGGTGCGCGCGGGCTCGACCGGATGCAAAGGCGTCTGGTGTAGGGCTTTCGCCGCAAAGCGACCTAAACATTCCTTCTGCTAATTGCTTTTTGGCTCTTCGGCCTTCAGCTCCTTCTAAATCTTTGCTTTGCGCTCCTGAAGGACACGTAGATTGAAATTGAGAGCAGATGATATGCTGAGGGGCCTATCAGCAGCCACAATACGAACTATGCGTTCGAAAACACCTACATGCATGTCTTGCTTGCATTGACCCGTTGCCGCCCCGATGACACACTTTTGCCGCGCTCCTTGCGCTTCTTCAGCTCGCTGTCGGCTTTGGCCTTCGGGTGACCTTCACTCAGACCGCTTTTGGACGCTCAGACGCCATTTCGCGTGGCGGCGCGAGGGATTCGGTACCTTGCCTAAAGTGAGCAAAACGTGAGAGTTTTGTTGCAGTTTCAAAAACGTAGGCAGGCGTGGGACATTTGAAGAGGATCTGCAAAGATGCATGTCGCGTGGCAGGCGCAGTACAAGAGACATGTTCATCAGAGATGTTAGGAGGTCAGGGTGCTGATTTCCTGAGAGGGTTGCATTTTGGAGCATCAGATCTTCAGGTTTGCTAAGATTATTTTTGCATGACAGATGCAGCACTTCGTGTGACCTGGCTTCACTTTTTCGGGGCAGACGCAATACTTTGGACAGATGGAGCGGAAAAAATCGCAAAACGCATTGGTACGAGGCCGTCAGCTCTGCAGTCAATGTTCCATATCTGAAGGAAGTCTCGCAGAATTGCTTCGTTTTTGATGTTGTCAACTTCGAACTTGAGGAAGTCTCGCTGAATTGCTTCGTTTTTGAAGTTGTCAAGTTCAAAAATTGCTTCGTTTTTGATGTGGTCAACTTCGAAAATTACGGAAGTCTCGCAGAATAGCTTCGTGTTCAAGCTTGCAGGTAGACAGACAGACAGACCGACAGACAGATAGATAGACAGACAGACAGACAGATAGAAAGACAGATACATAGACAGATAAACAGATAGATAGATTGACAGATAGGCAGATAGATAGATAGATAGATAGAGAGATAGATAGACAGATAGACAGGTAGACAGATACACAGATAGACAGATAGACAGATAGACAGATAGAGAGATAGAGAGATAGATAGATAGGTAGATAGATAGGTAAATAGATAAAAGATAGGTAGATAGATAGATAGATAGATAAATAGACAAATAGATAGATACAAAGACAGATAGATAGAATAGACAGACAGATAGACAGATAGATAGACAGATAGATAGACAGATAGATAAAAAGACAGGTAGAAAGACAGATAGGTAGACAATTGGATAGATAGAAAGACAGATGGATAGATAGACAGAGAGAAAGACAGATAGATAGCACAACAGTCCAACCACTTTTCGATCCATCAGTGGGTTCGCTCTGCCATCCGTGATTCACAACAACCAACCTCTGCTATAGGTTTCCTATCTTTGAAACTTCCGCCGGTACTACTGGTAATAAATACCATCCAAAATGCTGACTTTTTGCAGGTTGATACAACATGATACAACCCAAAAAAAAATCGAAAAAAATGGAGAAAACAAAACTTGTTGGGGGAATGGTATACTATTGGGTTTACACCCCATGACCCAACATGGCCAACAGCGCCACCCGAGATTCCACGGATCCCCCGCTGGAGTCAAGGTGTTGATGTCAGCGTCGCAGAGGCCTCCAACACCCATGACTAATGGGACGTTTATACCACCTATTGATGGTGAGTCATTGGGGGTTGATGGCATTGTTTTACACTTACAATCAAATGTGAACAGGTGATTTCTAGATGTTCCCAATTTCCGGTAGAACGTTCATACTGCCGAGAAAGTAAACCTTGCCCTACAGCGTGCCTTCCGGGTCGTCATCATCCTCTTGAGCCGCCTGCAGGGTTGCACGTCATTGGGTTATGCACGTGAAGATCACGGTTTGAACATGTTTGATCGATGAAAAATGGTGGTTTTACCATCAAAAGTAGGGAGTTGACCCCTGAATTTAACTTTTGATTAATGAAAAATGGAGGTTTTACCATCAAAACTAGGAAGTTGACCACGGAATCATGGATTTGGAATATGTTGAAACAAAAGGAGAAAGAAACAGCAGCTGGGATGCCATGGTATGACCCCCAACCATTGGGAGGCAACCAATGGTGGCTTCCGGCAGGACTTTGCTCGTCACCAACGATCACGAATATAATCACCCTACAACCATGGTCAGCAATGACCAATGATCATCAACAAGCATCATCAATAATCATCCCTTAAGAATCTATCCTCCTAACCCATCAAAAATATTTTTTAAAAAAAACATCAATTCTCCTTCAACCCATCACAAATCACCAAAAACAAACAGCAATTTGTGTATCGATGATCATCCTTTACCCATCCATAATCAATGATCCTCAACTCACCAAACATAAAGATAAACCATAATCACACTATTCCCAAACCCATTCAAAAGAGGAACATCAAAACTGACCCCCAACCCCAAGAAACAATCAATAATCATCAATCATCGTCCTTCACCAATCGATTATCAATCTTCCTAAACTCATTAAAAAAAAAAAACATGATTCAGCTGTCCTGCTCATCCTCGCTGTCAGGATCTTCCTCAATCGGCTGCGCTTCCCGCAAGACCCGATCCTCCGGCAGCACGTCCTGCGGCGCCAGGTTTGGCCATGATGGATCTACCTGGTGAAACCATGGGAAAAATGGGCAAAAATTGGGGGAGTTATCTCAATTTGAGCCAATTTAATCAGAAAAATGATGATCAACCATGGGAATTTCAGTTCTATGCCTAGTTTAGTCTGCATCCTGGATACACCTGAAAGAGGAGTTATCTTTTTGTTTCCCAGGCGGATTCCTCAAAACCAAGCTCTACCCAGAAAATGTGCCACAGCCTTACACTTTCATTTTTCCCTTCTAAGGATTCTATTTTGCGTGTCAACGATGCCACTGACCGAGAATTCCATCCCTTCAGAGGTCCTTCTGATCCTTGAACATCTTGCGGAAGGGGTTCTCGTCTTCGCTGTGCCAGATCCTCAGAACACACACAGGAATCCTTGGGCCAACTGCCAACTGCTGAACGGTTATTAGTTTCACCTTCCGATTTAAGATCTAAATATATCTAAATTGTGGTTCACCCAATATTGGTTATGAATAATATGGTCCTGGTTGGTGGTTTCAACCCCTCTGAAAAATATGAAAGTCAGTTGGGATGATGAAATTCCCGATATATGGAAAAATAATCCAAATGTTCCAAACCACCAACCGGGATCTAAAGGTCCAAATATTCAATAATCAATATACTCTCCAGTAAATTAACATAGACCCTGGCAGTCATCGGGCTTGGAAGATTAGTGAAACCACTACAAATTGGTGATTTTCAGGGTCAACAACTTTATTTACCAGAGGGTATCTATAATTTATAATCAATTATCAACTAATATTAATCAATTATAATCCAATAATAATCAATATTCAATATTCAATATCAATAATCAATAATCAATAATTACAATTCCAAATATTCAATAATCTCAATCTTAATCAATATATCAATCTATAATTTGTCCATAAAACCCCCATCAAACTCCTCCAGGTTTTTCCCCAGGTCCCCGGGCTCGCGACAGCACTCGATACCCTCCTGCCATTTCGTGGACGAGGCCGCCAAGGCCACCGCCTCGCCATTGAATCGGCGCGGGGAGGCGAAGGGGATCGGCTTGGGCCGGTCACGGAGATTTCCCATGGAAAATCCTGGGAAAAGTGGGAAATCGAACAGCAAAACTGTTGCGAAATTGCTAAATTTAGCTGGAATTCTTTGATTTTTTGAAACATGACTGGGAATGAAATTGCTGAAATCCCAAACATCTGGAAAATCGAACGTCGAACTTGGTGTGATCTTGGCATCTTTAAAACAAATGACACTGTGGATTCGATAGAGTGATATTAGATGTGGGTCGGAAAGGAGCAGCTCGTGGCTTCTGGATCCTCGATCTATGCCAGATCAGGGTCGGTGAACCAAATTTAGGAAACCTCAAATTCTCCCGATGTTCCTACCCCAAAGTGTCCATCCAAAATTGTCACAGCCTTCTTCTGATCACGGGTCTTTTCATCCTGCCACCGCTCAAGACCTCGGCATCTGCTTGCTGGCTACTGAAAAGATTGTTGAGGATTATGCTTATTCCACTCCACCTACTGCACTAAGCATTTTGTGTACATTTCAGTAAAGACTCCAGGGGTTGCAACCCCCAACCACGACTGCCATGAGCTCGCCACATTCAAAGAGAGTATCTTCCAAGCACCGAATGTATCTCCCCGCCTCGATGTCGGAACAAGGCACGGATGGCGAGCAATCAATAGATTCATGACAGCGCAGAAAAGCAATGCAATGCATGCTCTATTAGTATTATGAGTGAGACTGTTAGTTTCACTTGTACTGCATTCAATACCACAGATGTTTGAATGATTCGGTCAATGCCTCCTCTTTGAAAGCAGCACCAGGGTACGATCCTATTCTTACAATGTGGGGCCTCCTAAATAGCTAAGTTAGGTAAACATCACTCCAATATCTATGGTTTAGGATACTTACAAGTATTAGTTGATGGGGATAATGTGTTCAGGGGTTCAAAAGCTGAGAATATATAATCATATCAACTTGATCCAAAGAAAACGCCTGTTGAAACCCGAGGCTTGTGATCATGCGCTTGCTGGGAACTGCGAAATGCGCTGTTCATTGCTTGTAGTTTCAAGAGGCAGTTCAAGAGTGTGGCTGAGTGCCCCAGATTTCTTTCGATATTATTGTAGGTCAAAACCCTGTACCTTTCATGAACATCCCGAGCATATCAAATAGCCTCTTTGGGGATGTTCATCAACCATAACTTTGGGTCGATTGCTATTGAGCCACAGCCAAATTGAATCCCATCCCCTTCATATCAAACAAAATGAATAGATCCAATGCTTAAAACCAGGATTTAAGCTCATTTTGTCTACGAAAAAACAGCACCTCCTTGCCTCTGCCCCGCTCATGTCCTCGGTCCCATCTGAGTTGTCCCTGCCACGTCGTAGCTGGACTTGGAGATGCTTCGGGCCAACAACCTCGGTGAAACAGCGATGGCTTTCACATCGCGGCAGGGGGCAGCTATTCGGATCTTTCCTCCCAGGTGTGGTGAAACATCTCGAAAATCCATCAAAACACCGTGGGCATTTTACATCTATGCCTCCATAGCTGAAAAAAATCCATGGAAACTGCTAGTGTAATCTGTGAGTAAGACAATGGTTGCAGCCTGCTACCATAATCCATGCAAACGGCTACTGCAATCCAAAGAATGGTTGCACCTGCCATTTTCCCACAGCTGTGGAGCTGGCTGCAAGACTTTCTTCATGAAGGTCTTGATCCTGGTGGTGTAGATGGAGCCCGCGGTCTCACCTGGCATGGACGACTCTTGATCCGTCATGACGGAGCTGGTGGGATCATCTGGCTGAATAAATGGCAAGTTTTATGGGGATAATAGTGATTGACCTGTGGATTTAGGGGTATCTTACTTTTTCAAACAAACCCATGAACAAATTCTATCAAAATCTCTGGTGCTCTCTAAGTGTGACAGTTTGACCCAGACATACCCAAACCATCCCAAAAGCATGCCATGACGTGGGCTACGTTGCAATGGGCCATGACTTCCACCCCCTTTGTCGACCTCGTCCGAAGTCGATCATCAACGGCTCGCCGCTCTCGCGGTCCACCAGGATGTTCTGAATGGGGTCGACGATCATCACGTCGTGCCTCTGACGGGCCGAAGATCGGAGAGGCTGGCCCCTCTCGAAGTGTCAAAAAAAATGGCCGTGTTTGTTTGCAAGGAACAAACAAGACCCCAACTCCTGACTTTGTCCAGACGGTCTTCATCCCTACACGATACTACGTAGCAACTCTTTCTTGAAATCAAACTGCATCCAGCACGCTCAAAAAAAACACATGTTCTTCAAGAAACCACCAGCTTCAACTATAGCAACCCCCCCGCAGGCACAGGCCGCCTGATCATCGACATCATCATCCGAATGACCTGTTTGGCCTTGTGCAAAACACCAGCGACGGGGCATCTCCCATGTGCAGTTGGGATGGATCTTCCTAAGACTCAAGAGTGGGTATCCCGAAAAATGAGATTAAGTTATTTGCTTCATGCTGGAAAGACAACCACAATCCCAGGTTTCCAGTGTTCAGGATCTCAAATTTCCAAATCCGACCCATACGCAAATGTCCATGTGTAAGGACTGAATGGTGTCTTCAACCTGTCCCCTTTGGAAACTATGAACGAGGTGGTCAAGCTTCACATCTCCGATGGTGGAGGTCTGCTGAGTCCCTGGGCTGAATGCCGCGATCTGGAGTAGTCCGACCTCCACCACTACGCAAAGTGCCGCAGCCCCGGCTGAATCGCGCAAAGCGTACAATGTCCATCTCCACGGAAAAAACAGCAAGAAGATCAAAAAAGATCAAGTCATCTTGAAATTGGCACAGACTTACAGTATCTTACAATTAAGTCAAGTATCTTCACCAAAGAGAAATATCCTATTTTCCAACAAGCCATGGTCTGCAGTCGCTTCAGCCACGGTCTGAGTGCCGGGGCCAACCCTTCCGAACCAGGTCGACTCGATCCACCTGCAGAGGTGGACAGGTACAACCCTTGGAAATCTAGTGGCTGGAACTGGAACCCCCAAAGTATCCATGTTTCAAATGATGCTCCAAAACTTGTTCCAAGTCAAACTTCAAAGGGATGTCATCTTGAAAGTTGGCTGGTTGTAAGTAGGGAATGGCCGATTGCTGATTGCCTGCAATCTAGCACAAGCGCAGCAAAGTGCATCCCTTTTTTGTGAGGCCAGAAAGCGCTTCTGGAATGCTTCTTCGGTCAAGGACATAGCACTCATCAATTTCTCGGTTCGGCCCTGCTCCGACAGCAAATGCAAACGGTACTCAAGCCGGTGCCGGCTGTAACCAAGAATCACTGGCCACCGTGCGATCAGCTCTGTGGTCTCCCTGACTGTGAGACATGATTGCAGCACCCTCACCTTGCAAGCAAGGTTGTCAATGCTCAGGCCAAGAATTTGAGGAAAGGAAGCCACTGCCTTCGCAGCCTGACTCTGCGTCAATCCCAAGTCTAACAGCCACTGCACAGTTGGTTTCATGTTCTGATCGATGTTATAGCAAAGCATTCGAACATAATAAGCCACTGCCTTTGCAACTTGACTCTGCGTCAGCCCCAAGTCCAAGAACCACTGCACAGTGGGTTTCAAGTTCTGCTCGATGCTAAGGCCAAGAATTTGAGGATGAGTGACCACTGCCTTTGCAACTTGACTCCGCGTCAGTCCCAAGTCCAAGAACCACTGCACAGTGGGCTTCAAGTTCTGCTCAATGCTAAGGCCAAGAATTTGAGGATGAGTAACCACTGCCTTTGCAACTTGACTCCGC
>Ga0126342_10000851_pt1 | contig 38243 bp, 30 predicted proteins | sample Cyp1metagenome_FD_92528 | JGI IMG/M metagenome (GOLD analysis project Ga0126342, IMG submission 92528) | Coral microbial communities from Lord Howe Island, Old Settlement Bay, Australia - Cyphastrea 1 metagenome | ecosystem: Host-associated > Invertebrates > Cnidaria > Coral ... | reverse complement strand
TGATCCTATCTGAGTATGTTGAAAATTGTTTAAATTTGTGCCCCAGCTCTGCAAGAAGGGAAACCGTTTTCGGCCGTTTGCGCGCAGCTGCTTACGATCACTTGCGTTTGGCTAGAAATAGACCATACCGGTATCATTTTGATGGAAATTATTCCATTTTTCCATATGAACTCATGAGTTCTTAGAATAATTGTTTTTTTTGAACTCAACGGGTGCCGGAATAATGTTATAATTATTCTGAGGTATGTTGACGGGGGTATCCCCTTAAGGCATCCCTCATTATGTATATATAATATGCATATATATATATATGATATCATATATATACATATATATATGACGATATATACATATATATATATGGTATATATATATATATATATATACATATATATATGGTATATATATATATAAATAGATAGATAGATAGATAGATAGATAATATTGGCATGATGAGGAACGTGATGTTTTGCAGATTTTAATGTACTCTATTTTCTGAACTTGTTATGGCTTCTAATCCACTTTTGTTTCTGATAAGGGGAAGGACCAAGTGGGGAATCGCCAGCATGTTCAGATGATGTTGGGCACCGTTGACAAAAGATGGTAAGGCATTGGCCTGAAAAGAGCATTACCACTGTGAAGACCGACTTGGAAATACTGATCTTACAAGGTGATGCCTCATAGTTACCCTTTGGTAAACTAACATAGCTATGGAATATTGACAAATATGGCCCATTTGATGATGATTCATAATGTTGAATTTCCCTATTAAAAATAGTGATTGTCCAATTGTCCATAGCCACGTTAAATAAACAGATGGTAAGTTGGCCCGTGGCGAAACAAGCCATCCCGCTGGGTGATGATACCAGGCGCCGTGCCGAGCCCGCCGGTGCCAGCGGCATCCGCGCCGGTGCCGCAGGTGGTGCCGGCAAGGGACCTCAGCAGCGGTGGAGATGGGGTCAGGCATCATAGTGACTAATTTTTTTTAAGTTGCAGTTCAGACTATTTCATGATGTTTGTTTTTTCATTTTTCGTTTTGCATTGCTGTAATATTTTAATTGGAATCATTTTTGTCGGTTGATTGCTAGCAGTGTTGACCCAGTTAACCCAAACAGATAGAGATTAGTTTAGGCCAAAGAGTTGACTGTAATTAGTGGTGATGCTACTGGTAGTTGCAGGTGCGTACTCCAAATGTCTTAGAGGCATATCTAACTTCATAAACTAGCAAATTCAGGCACACATTTATGTAGTCCGGACTTGGGAATGTCATTCCAAGCAGATTTGTTTACTACTTGTAGGACTTGATTCTTGAAGCTAGTGTCCCAAGGGATATCGCCTGGTCAGATTGCAGAAGGTAACCCATGAAGCTATACAACCATGAACGATTCACCATGATATTCACATACTCATCATGGTTTCACCATATTTATCATATTTCACCTATACACCAAGATGATCAACAAACAACACTTAACATGGTCAAACCAGTTTTGCACCCCCACAGTTGTTTTAGTCTCCCCCAGTTTCCAGCAAGGCCACTGTTCCTCCTGCTCCGGTTCCTGCACCAGTCGCGTTCCATGGCCTAGGGCAAGCCTTGTGTCACCCTCGCTTGGTGGCTTCAGCCCACGCTCATTTCAAGGATAAACATAGTCTTTCACACTTATGTCATGGTCATTTCACGCCTATTTTTACTTACAAAATATATATATATATATATACCCTATGGATCCAAGTACCTTCTTAGGACGTGTTTGGGATATAATTTACTATAATTTGGAGGGTTAAGTACCTTCTCAATCCTTCTCAGACATTGTTTGGATCCATAGAGATAATTATACATAGGTGTTATACTATGTTAAATTCGCTGACCTGAAGAGCCCACTAATTGGTAAACTTTGTAAACCAACATCTTAGACCCAGATTTTTTCGCACCATGTCCGTCCATGTCCTGTTTCCCTTAGGCGGTTTAAGAATAGTGTGATGAGCACCACAGGTCAGAGTTCTATCGGGGCCACGTTGGGATAGAAATGTTAAGTTCCCCAACTCCTTGCGGGATCGCCGCCACAAAGTTCAAATTACTGTATACATGTAAGCTTACCATATGAATATAAGGCTAAGATATACGATAATTATTCTTATATATATATATTTATTTATTTATATTTACATAAGTAATTTATATATAATAATCCTCTCTCCCTATTACTAAAACACCCCCCTCCCCAAATCGTAAACACGGTGATCTATTTTTGCTATTAAGGGGTATTTTGTATTAGGGTGCCCCTAATATTCCAATAAAAACCATACCAATGAAAATTAAAAAACTCGATTTCAAATTTGATTAATTCCCTTATTAAATCTATATAAAATATTAACAAGCACTAGATTTCGAAGCTTTCCCCTAATATTCCAATGAAAAGCTTAATAGTAGAAATAGAAAGATTGACGCTTGTGAGATGGGACCCTAATAAAAAACCTCCAGGTGGCAGTATATATATAATATTTACTAATAGGGGGTTGAACCCATTGTTTCACCATCCTGTTCTCCTATTGATTCTCAATTACCATAATTAAGATCCAATTGTGCCCAATCAAAAGAAACGGAAGTGCCACACCAATCCTAGTTTTTTATTTGGGGAGTTTGATAAATAGGAAGAAGGGATTATATATAAAATATACATCTCTAAGATGTAATGTATACAATATTATATGTGTATAATTATATATATATATATATATATTATTTATATTATTTTGACCGATTGATGTTCTCATCATTGGAGATACGCATGTTTTGATGATTTTGGGGTCCATTTAAGGATATCCTTGCACCAACCTGAGGCCGGTGCAGGTGCCACCCACCGCCCCAGCCGCGCCGCCGCCGGCTGTGTCCCTTCACCCAGTGTTTGTTGGTCATTGAAATTGCAGGATGTTTTGAGCATCCGTACAGCTAACCATTCCCCATATCATCTTAATGTTGTTTGGGGAAGATCCTGTTTAATCATTTGTCTTTGGCCTGTGAAAAAAATGTTGTGCATCTAGTTTGTTATATTATAGATATTGATTTTGTTTGTATCTTTTGTTGTGTGCCATGCCATGGTTGAAATCCTACATTGCATTGTAAACGGCAAACAGGTTCAGAAAAAGGTTCGATTTAGGATTCGGACTTCCCTTTGGAACATTATTTTTGGTAATTGCTACAATTGGTGAAAACATGTCTTGTTGACCGTTATATAAATCTCCCCATGCGTAAGATATTTTAATCACCATGTTCGTTCACCACTGCAAATCATATGTTGATAATTATTGTTGTTAAAACCTTCGTTTTTGCTGATTAATTCATATTTTTTGATGATTTGAATCCCCATTTTTGACAGTTGAATTCCATTTTGTTTATGTTGATTAGACTCAGCTTCTATTTTGGTTAGATCCCACTTTTATCTTGCAGGTTAAATTCCAACTTTTATGCTGGTTAGATCCAACTTGATTAGATCCCCACGTTTTTGGCTTGTTAACTCCCACTTTTTGATGGTTAAACCGCTCAAACAATCCAGTGTCTCTTGCTTGACCTCAATTTTGGTCCCTTCCCAGGCCTTCAGTTGTGGCGCCCCCAGAGCCGGTGCAGCCGGTGCAGGCGCAGCTGATGAACCTTTTTTGGTTTCCGGGTCCCCTATTCTTGGACAGGTATTCATCATTGGAACACATGTATTAACAAAGTGAGAAAATTGACCATGGATATTTGCATTATATATGTATATTAATATGCATATGCGTGTATATTAACCTAATTTTGTAAAAACATACGCTATTTGCCATCCATGCTCAGTTTAGCCATTAGAATAGGATACTAATTTTCGCCCATGAAAATTGATCATTCCCGCGGATTTCCCAATGCATCAGGAGACCTACGAAGAACATCCTTACCTGGAAGAGGAGGAGGACCTTTTCTGCCTCTGTGGAATCCCAAAGATCTGATGGATTGACACCGACTATGACTATGAACAGTATATACCCTCTGGATCCCTCTGGTAAACATACAAAAAGCTATTGAAAATGGCCATTTACAGGGAGTTTTCCCATTGAAAATGGTGATGAATACTGTGTGCATGATTTTTTTCCGAGCACATATAATATTCTACATAAACGGAAGGATGAACATACGTTTGAAAACCGCTTCGGAGCCATAATTTCCGAACGCCCCAAGTCCTTGATTCAAAGAGACACCTGGAGAGACCCAAGACTTCAAGTAAACTGCAGATGCCAAGCAACCGCCCCCCCAAAAAAAGGGAACAACAAAATAACATGGTGATAAACAATGTAGCAACGGCAATCAATGTTTCCGATGTGTTTTTCTAAGGGATACTATTATATATGATTAAATTATATATCTATATATGCTCATAAGCTCTTTAGGGCCTGGTCTTCCAGACAGCTTTGCTGAGGTTTGATTTTTGATGGATACCCCGGAATCGGAAGAGAAATTCATGGTTCAGATTCCAAGTGCCGCCTGGAGAAAACATGCAACAAGAGTTCAAACCCTCAGAACAGAAAAACACGCTTCGAACAAATCAGGACAAATCAGTTTAACTGGACCAGGCCATGTGTTTCTTTTGCTTTTGATTATGATTTACCTGGAAAAGGTCACTTAGCTTAAATCATATCAGAGGTTCACTTAGCCGCAGCCCTTACGATCCCTTGGGTTTGTCGTCATGGTCGCCTTTGGAGCTTCCATTGCCAAAAGGTCAGAACCGATGCTGTTTTTGCTCTGGGTCTGGGGATGAACAGCAGCTGGCAGATTGAACATTTTTCTGTGTATGTTTCTTTTCTTGTGGGGATGCTATATTATGACGTACAATGTGGCCTACTGGATCCTACTGGTAGTTATTGTACAACAATTGTTTATCAAACGACCGACCAACCAACCCAACCAACCCAACCAACCCAACCAACCCAACCAACCCAACCAACCCAACCAACCCAACCAACCCAACCAACCCAACCAACCCAACCAACCAAACCAACCAAACCAACCAAACCAACCAAACCAACCAACCCAACCAAACCAACCAAACCATACCAAACCAACCAATGAACCAATGAACGAACCAACCAAACCAACCAACCAACCAACCACAACCAACCAACCAACCAACGAACCAACGAACCAACCAACCAACCAACCAACTAACCAAATCAACAAACAAACCAACAACCAAACAAACTAACAAACAAACTAACTAACAAACTAACAAACTGACAAACAAACTAACACACAGACTAACTAACTAACCAACTGAGTAGCTAACTAACTAACTAGCTAGCTAGCAAACTATATAACTAACTAACCAACCATTAATAGATTTGGATTGTTGTGTTTCCAACCCTTCAACTTGTCGCATGGCCAGGAGCCCAGCTACTGTCCACCACCTGAGGGGCTTCCTGGGCCCAAGGGTGAGTCTGCTTCGGCCATCGCGGCGACTGGGACATTTTTGTGAGCTGTTTGAGGGCCCCCAGGATGGTAGTTGGTGATGTTTACCACAAGATATCACAAAGATTTCCCAGGTTTCAAGATTTCGAAAATCTGTGGTTGCTATGATATGGAACAATCATGGGATATAAACGCAACTTGTGTCCGAAACTGTGGTATATCCACATTTTGAATCATTTTTATGGCTATAGTTTAACACATAAATTGATGATAAACCACTGGATTTGGGGAGTACCATATCCTCAGAGAAACCCAAGTCGTCAGACATTTCAGTGAGATAATTTTTCGGTGAGAAACGCATTTGTTTCTTGAAGATTCTGTAAGGTTACTGTATTTGCATAATTTAAGATAGCTATGGACAAACACAATTTTATCAATGTTTACTAAAATTAAATTAAAATGAGTCATGTTCCATAGCGATGTGAAATTACCAGATCAAATGTGTTTATTTTGGGAAAGGCACATGTTTTTTTTAATGGTGGACACTTGTTACATATCCATTTGCTAGAGCCACTTTACGGGCACTGTTTGGGGTGCTACCATCATTTTGGGCATTTTTATACAATTATAGTAGCTCCAACAAATTGTAAGGACAGGTGATTTTCCGATTTGCCACAATATACCATATATATTATTTCACGTTTTTTTTTTTGTCTTCTGGTTTTTTTAAATACAGAAATCAAGGCAAACTCCCAGTCTCTCAGGCAAGACATGTCATCGAAGTCGCAGGGGTTGACACCTGGTTCCTGAAACTTCCCGGTGGTGAATGGGAGGAGGCCGTGGCTATCCGGTTCCTGTTTTGCTACACTGGATCCAGTTGGATCCACTTGAGTTGAAGTTAGATGTCTTTAGATGTTTGTAGATTCCACATACTTGTATAATCTTGTATAATCTTATATGCTGATTTGAGGTACCACTGGAAACTGTAAGGTGCACCACACACAAGAGCCGCTTTTTTGTGGTAGCAGAGATCCTTTCAGGGTGCCACTGATGGTAATTTCAACCGCAGACAAGACCCGGCGTGATTAGGGGTCAGACCAGATAGTAAGACAAACTAGAAGTTGCTGAGTTGAAATCGAACTCGGGCACTTAAACAAGTCATTCTATGATATATACATATATCATATAATATAAACATGATTACATAAACAATAACAATTAATAATAACAATAGTACTGATAATATAAACCCATGTGGCCCATGTGGCTACTGAAATCCAGGGTGAACATTTGAGAATTCCACCCGGGGGTGGTTCTCGGTATGTCAATCTGCAGCGCAGGTGGTACGTTTCTGGCCTCCCTCAGCGGAGTTGGATGTGGCGAGGCCGCCAAAGTTGAAAAAGAAACCCAGGTTGGACAAGTGGAAACTCGGCCTTGGAAGTCTCCCGTTGGAACTTTGGAATCTTTGGAAGTCTCCCGGTGGTGGATCGAAAATTTAAGGATGTTCCCGATGATTTTCCTAGCTATAAAGATTCAGTGATAGGGGATGATAGGGGCCTTAGCGGAAATCTGGTGGAAATTCGGCAGAAATTGGGGGAAATCTGGTGGAATTCAGGACTGCAAAACCTTGGAACCTACCATGGACCTTCAGCAATTTCTCACTTTCCCCACAACTTCATGGGTACGCAAGCAACAACAAAAAGAAGGATTAGGCAACTTAGGGATTGAACCAGCCATGTGGATCTATACGGCATGACCCGACTACACTTTGGAACACCGGCAACGGCAACTCGACCTTGACTGCCACTGTTGATTTTGCAGCCAACAGCTGAGACGATTTCTAGTGGCTTACTTGAATAGACTACATATTATCATATTGTACAGTTCTCGTTTGCTTAGTATATCTTCAGGGGCTACACTGGCTACATCTTAAATTAGGAAGTCGCGGTGTCTCCGGTTGAGTTCAGGAAGTCGCGGTCTTTGGCCATGCGCTGCCAACGGCACGAAGAACTCGTGCGCGCCCTGTTGGTGGCCCAGCAACTCGACGACCGGCTGGAGGGATTGCTGGTTCGGTGATTCAACAAACATGGGGGTTGAACGGTTGAACCAAGAAAACTATTTCTGGATTACGCGGTTAAACCAAGAGAAAGGTGATTTAACATGAAATCGCTGAGAAAAATGGTGCTATAATGTCGATACGGCGATACCATGGTATATCGTGGGCAAATATGGGGAATATAATCTTCCAACCAGGGTCGCAATGACAACCAATGCCACCACCAAACTGTGGACTCAACAGCAACCAAGGACTGGGCATATCACCAATGGAAATGGATGGAAATGGGATGTGCGATGAACATTGGTGTTTTTCGCCTTCAGACATTATGATTAAAACATGTGTCTATCTACCTGAACACTTTCCAATCCTGGCAAGAAGAGATATGCGAATATCACCGGTGACCAACCTGCAGAACTACCATAAGGTTTTCACTGGCCGAGACTAGGGATAATTAGCCGGTGAACAAACATGAAGTTGCGACATGTTACCCCTCGGTAATTCAACATAATTCATGTGGAAATTGATCATTATACTAGGTAAATAGTGTAGATTTTGCCATTTTCCAGGTTATGTGAATTTACGAAGTGGTACATCCAATTGCCACGTAATCGGAGAAAAGTGATGACATCAGCTGTGACTCTCACGTGTGATTCGCGGGTACCAGTCCTTGTCACCTGTTGGTCAATCGGTAGCTGGAAAGTAGCGTCAGAGTTAGGGAGAGAAATGATGTGACCACATGATCAGAAAGAAGAACTGGTATGACATCCATAAAATTCATGGTAAATTCATGGTAAAATTCATTTTGAACTGGTAATACACCCCCTAAATTCAAAATGGAATCCAACAAAAAGGACATCTTTGGTAACATCTCCACTGGTAAAATCATCTTTGGCACCCCCTTCTTCAGGTTCCCGCCGTGTGTATAGCCTGGAGGGGATGGGTTGATTGATTTGTTGCAACACCTTGGGGCACATGTTCCTCACCAGTTCGAAAAACACTTACCACCTTGAACGGGGAATGTGTATAATATATATATATATGTGTGTGTGTATTTATATATGAATATATATAATATATATATAGGTATGTTTTTTGACCATATATGATGTCTATGGGTTTTGTTCTTTTTCCTGTTGAACAGCGGGCAATCTTCACGAACAATTGGCATATTGATCATGCCATACCGGAGGGTACACCCATTGCCTCGCCAACATGGCTTCAGCCGGGCCGGCGACGCACGGCTGCGTCGGCCATGCGCTTGAGCTTCCGTCGCCTCTCGTCAGTCATGGGGATTCCAGAACAGCTGGCGCAAGTGCAGGAGAAGGTGCCGGTGGGCGGTGCTTCAAAAGGCCCATAAAGGCCATATGGTTTGGTCATTTGGTGTATAGTTTATGTCCGAATCTCTGGGATGATGGGAGATAGGTTTATAGTTCATTGGGTTTATAAGCCAAAAATGGATAATAACAATGAATAGTTAACAAATGATGAAGGGTTGCACTTTAAACGTGTGGTCGTTGGGTGTTCATATACAAAAAAAATGAAACAAAACATTGGGAGCGTTGGCAGCCCTTTGTTGCGGACGCGAGCTTAGGCTGGCTGATTATTGTTTCTATGCCAACCGAGTTTTTTTTCATTTTTCGGATAGGAAAGCTACTTGAATGTGCATCCCAGTTCCTAAGTAGGTAATAATAATATATAATCAATTTACCATCACAATAGAACTTACTTGTACGTTGGATATGCCATGAGATACACGAGTCAAATTTAAATGTATGGGTTATTCACCACATACTACTTGGAATGCACCCCCCACAGTCCTACAAACATTTTTCTCACATTTTCCAACCTGCATAGGCCAATTTGTCTCAAACATTCTCCAAATTGAAGATTTTTTGGATAGGCAAGTTACAGTACTTGGTTGTCCATCCGGTTTAAGTTTTCGAACTCTGCATGCATTGCATGCCTTTCAAACCCAAAACTGATGGCTTGCCTGTGGTGAATTTTGCGAACCAAACTTACCAACTGATTATTCAACATATGGAAGATCATCATGTAAAAAAATGGTTTATGTTTTGATTACTGTACATCATCATAGATCATCCATAAATGGCCCATTTATATGTCCATAAATGGATCCAAATGGTCCATGTTCATCCATTTTCCACAGTTAACCTTTGGATTTCCCCAGCGAACTTGGCAGGTGCACGCGGCGGCCGCCTCCCGTGCCAGCTTGTTGAAGCTGGAGCCGCTGGTGCCGCGACTGGTGGCAGTCAGCAAGACCAAACCCGTGGAGGATCGATGGAGTTCGGTTGGAAAAGATAAAGGAAAAAACTGATGACATGATAATGAATAATAATGATAACTGAAGACATGATAATTAATAATAATGATATAATAGTCGTCATACTGATAATGAACATATCCATAATAATAATGATAATGTGATGATGATAATAGTAATAATAATAATAATAATAGTGTGTATATATACATATCTGTGTGTGTAGATGTGTGTAGGTGTGTGCGTGTGTGCGTGTAGTTCTGTGCCGTGGATATGTCTTAGTCCCCAAAGATTGGGGAGTGTGTTTTTGGTACCGGGTTCTGCCTGGAAGATCCCAAGGTTTTCTGGCGAGTAGAGAAGCAGGAAGCCGTCAACGCTGGTGAAAGTACTTCACTGATCATCCCCTTCGGTATTATATATATATATATCAATATCCCTGCAATGGCCACATCAGGCACCCATCCCAAGTGGGTCATACCGTTGTCCCCAATTTATTTCTTTCTAAGACTTGACATTCCATCTTGGCTAAAATCCCCAAGGTAAGCCAGTTACCCTCCGGTAAATTAACATAGACCCTGGCATTTTTCGGGGTTGGAAGACTGGTTTCCACTAACAAATGGCTTATTTTCAGGGTCAAACTCTTAATTTACCAGAGAGTAAGCTCTTTCTTCACCAACAAAGTGGAATGACGTCACCATAAGTCAGGACTTGAAGGCCGCTTACGATGCTGGACATCGAAGCTTGGACCAGGGCCATGATGGCCATGGACTCCAAATTGACCGTTGGTGAACTGGTATACCCTCTGGTAAACTGGCAATTTATAGTGAGTTTTCCCATTAAAAATGGTGATTTTCCATAGTTATGTAAACGTTTACCAGAGGGTAAGTCAGCAGCATATATAAGATGAACAAACGGGAATGTATCGGACTATAGGTAGCCAACAGATGGGATCTAGATGATTCTAGCTATTAGGATATTGGGGACATTTTAGTCAATGCAGTGCAGATCAGCCGACCTGCAGGAATTTTGCAGATCTTCATGTCAGTGTTCGTGACCATTGTTTGTGGTAATCAAACGTAGCCTATACGCAGGTTCCTGTAGACTACAGATGAGGATTTTCCATTGCCATATTTTGATTAGCGGAGGGTAACCAAGGTGTAGATTCCTACACAACCCAGCACACGTTTTCAACGGTCACCGGCAGCCTGGTGATTTCGGGCCGAGGACATTTTGGGGAAAACTATGTGCAAGAGCTGATCGAAAAAAGCCCACTGATGCCGGCAGATGTACAGTGGCATTTCATTGGCCATTTGCAGAGCAGCTTGACAGCTGCCAGCAGGCACTGGGTAGGGGTTAGAAGATTCAGAAGGCCACATGAAAGGGAACATGAAACTGAAAAATATTGAGTTTCAGCAGGAACATCGTCATATAGAATCATGTTCAAAAACCATGTTTTCTGGTTCCAGGTGTTGGTTTTCAAGGGTGCAAGAGCTCTCCACTGGGTCTATCCATCAAAGACTGTGCCAAGGCAATAAAGTTGGCATGTTGGTGAAAGGCTGCCAGGGGCTGGCGTGCTTAGAGCAGCTCGGCTGAATGGCAGATTCGAATGATGATGTCAACCCAGTGATACAACCTCAGCTTACTATAGATTTGATTGAGAATGGGGTAGCATCAAAACCTAGCAGTTCTCGCAACTTGCATTGCATTTTTTTTGGGGATGGACAAGTTCACATGGCGGGTGCCGTGTTAGAATTTGATTTTGTCAATATTTTGAGAACCCACACCTATTGGTGGACTCAGGTTTTACTAATCCTTGGTTGATGTAAGTTATGCATGAGCTACAGTCCAATTCAATATTTGCCTGATTGGTAGTTTCAAATATGTAAAAGTTGGGCTATTTTCCAACCATACTTAAAGGATGATTGAATGAGATGACGAGCATCATATTCTGCGGATAGGCCAACACCAGTTGCCTATCATTGAAGAATAGCAGCAACTTGTTCTAAAGTTCGGTGGCAATGGTTGAAAAACTCCCGAGTTTCACATGAATGCCCCCTGAAGAATTGGAAAATTCAGTTCCACAACAGTAAGAGGCTGGAAAACCCGTTGGCTGAGAAAATCCCCAGTAGGAGGTTGCATGGTGAAGCTCTGCTGTTGTTGGTTGAATTTCCATTTTTTTTGCGGGTTTCACTTCCAACAACATCCAAAAACTGTATTCCAAGGTGCTGTCCAAATCCATTCCTTTTGGAAAACAACATCAAATATCATAAAATATGTACATGTTTTTTTCTTTCCGTGGCAAATTCCGTTTTTATTTTCTTGATTTGCAGCAACTGTGCCATTTAGCTGCTTTTCTGCCGACATCCGAGTTGAACAGGACCATTGACAGCGAAAAACTTGCGCGCGCGCTGGACAAAGCCTGGCGCTCGGCGTATCCCGAGCGGCCGCTGGGGGTCATGGTACAGGTGAACTCTAGTGGCGAAGAAACGAAGATGCTCGGCCCATGGAAGTTTGAAAATGGCACTTGGATGTTGGATACGAATGGGTATGTATATATGGTATATATATATATATATATTTATGTGAATATATATATATGTGTACAACTATTTATTATATATCATTATGGTGTATGTATATGTCTGTGTATATATATATACATGTGTTTGTGTGTGCATGTAAGTATTGTGTATAGGACTGTGTGTTAACATGTATTATACCATGTTTTAGTCGTCTACTTCATTTGCTGGAACATTACCATGTTGGGAAAAATGTATGATTGGTAAAGTAAATAGCCATCTTTGGGCCTGTAAAATTCTATAATGGGCTCTCTTTAAGTCTTCAAGTCTAAAACTAACCGGTGGAAGGTGGACGATCAACAACTCTTGCACATGGGACACAACATTGACAGATGATGTTTGAGGCTTGTGTGGGGATGCCTGTTCAGTGGGAGACACAGGATCTATCTATTGGTTTTAGAGTCCCCAAGCCCGAGCTATCTATCTTGTTATATATATTTTTTCAGTTTGGTTTATTTTATCTTGTCCTTCACTGGTTTTATATAATTTCACTTGTTTATTTGTTTGTTTGCTATATCTTATTCATGATTCGGGTTTTCATTTGACTCTCCAAGGGTGTCACTGTGGCACGCCTGGAAATCTCCGGAAATCTTCGGGAAGATGATATGCACATATTCAAAAAGCGAGACCTGGTTGGTGGTTTCAATTAATGGTGATCAATGGTGATTCATGGTGATTTAATGGTAATGTCCTCATCCACATTTTAGTACCGGGCTATTAAAGTGAGATTGCCGTGCTTAAAACTGGCGATTGTCGTTGGTCAGCTGTTTTTTTCTCAGCTGAAATTCCAACACTTTCACCAGCGCATGTTTTGACCGCTTACGTTTTGAAAGATCTGGTTCAAATTTATACAAACAAGTTTGGCGATTCCCAATTTCCGCCAAGTTGATGTCCGACATTTGCCGATTAAAAATCCAGTGTTTGCAGGGTTGAATCCCAAATTGTTGCTATAGGTTGAATCATTTGTTTCTCGCCCGACTCAAATTGCACGATACGTGACATGTTGAATTGCCGGAAAGTCCTAGAATCAGTTGAACTCATATAAATTATATATTGACATATATAGACACATTACATCCTTGAAGTTGTATTTTACAACATGAACCATATCATACCATGTCCTTGAACTCTGATATATTTTGACATGTTGGCTAAATTCATCTTAAAGTTGTTGTCTTCGATGAACCTCCTGAGTTGTTTCGAAGACCTGAGGAATGGCGTGGAGCCAGCGGAAGTGGCAAATCTGTGCAAGGTCATTGCCACAGCTGCTGGGCGGAATGATCGGTCGGGTTGGTTGTAAGGTTTTAGCATCGAAAAACAAAAAAAAAGTGAACATCACAGGCAAACAAAATGATATGGTTAGTATATGTCATCAGAAATATCGATATATATATATATACATATATATAGATATTTAATTATATACATATATAATTATGCATATATATATATATAAATATATAATTATAATGTATGATGATTATGCGTATATATATATAAGCATATGGGATTTATGTGATATGGTGAGTACATGTCAGGATCTATTATATATTATGTGGCTTTTCAGATGAGGAAGTTTTTGCGGGGACTCTATAAAAATCACTTAAGGAGTATAATTTTGGAAATGATAGGAAATAACTCTGACCGGATAAGGAGTATAATTCTGGAGCTTATACCCATCACTTTGACCATTTAAAGAGTACAATTTTGATCAATATTGGAGATTCTGACAAAATAAGCATTACAACTTCGGATATACTCTCTCTCTCTCTCTATATATATATATTTATATATGCATTTACATATGTATATAATATACCTATATATATATATATATATGTGTATTTTTATGTGTGTATGTATGTCACCTAGATAAGTGATTGGCCATTTCTGTACCATCCGTTGTAGGGGTATAATCTTGACTAGTCATGCCGATTGAAACCAAGGGGGTTGTTTCACGTGTTGTCTCTCTGTCTTTGTGGCTCTTTAAGAGTCAAGAGGACACCTATACTTTATTTATTTTATGTACTATATATGGATATTAAATTATTAATATATATATTAAAATGTAGATATTGTGATATTATTGCCATAATTTTCCATGAGTGGGCGATTGGACTGAGGAATGCGAAGGCTTGAGATTAGTCACTCGCCAGAGGAATGGGATGCTGTGGCTGAGGTGCGAAGCTCTCGGATGGCCCATCCATGCCGCAACGGTTTGAACAGATTCACATTTTACTGTATGATTTACGGTGATTCTATGGTGATTCTATATGGTGATTCTATATGGTGATTCTTACAAAGATCTGTGGTGATTTTTTTTCCTTGATTTGTATCATGTTTGCATCCATTCCTCATTTTTTGCGCTTCACGGATATGTATGATATCTGATATACACAGTGAAACAAATATAAGGAAAACTCTTATCAAGCGGAATCAAGCTAGAATCTTCTTGAAACGAAATGAGGGGAATGTACCAGCCATGCTTACTAACATCAAGGGAGGACGTGGACATCCATGGCCTTCCATGGAGTGCCCAGGTGGGTCTGATGACCATTGGCGCCCCTGACTACAGTGGCTGCCGAACAGAGGACACGGTTTCGTGTTTCAAGGTAAACACATCAGTCACTTGACTCACTTGACACTGCATCCTGTGCAAGGTTGAAATGGCATGGTTCGATCATCTTCAATTCGATGAGATTATGGAGACTCAGTGTTTCATGGGAGGCAAAACCATGTTATATCATGTTATAAGATGTTATAAGTGTCCCAATTTTTGGGCAGGTTGCACGGTTGCTCCTGTCGAAACTTACACCATGGCCACCTCAGAATCTTGGATCTCATAGTTTATTCCGTAAAAAATAGGGGGAGCCCTTTCGATTTGGGCATATCAACAATTGTTTACTGGAATGTTCCCTTGAACAAATTCACTTCAACATGCTTTGTACCATTGAAGGCATTGAAGCCTCAGTTGAATGTGATATTAAAGCCAATGATGCATCATGTGCTTTGGTCAAATCTCAGTTTTTGGTTGGGTTCACCCCCTAAATTATCCATTTTATCTTCGGATGTCCATGAAATAAACTAAACCATATAAACCACATTTTCATTGGATTTCCATGAAACAAACCATTGGGGATTTCCCCATTGATGGAAACACCCTAATTATCTCCATTTCAGCCGGGACCAGGACTTTGAGACGTTGAAGAAATGCCGGGAGGAGGCACTGGACACCAAAAACGGGTAGATTTGATGGCAAAGTATGTGAAGGATAATATTGCAACAATATGTAAAATTATGTAATATTATGTGTATATATATATGCATAGAAATGCATAGAATTATATAAATAGAGATACGTGTATGCCGTGTATGTGTGTGTGCATAATCAATAGGAAACCATGAGATCTTACATTACTAATCAACAATGTGATTTTGGCAATGTGTCCATAGGTCATTTACTTCAATTTGTGGTTTTCAATAGTCAATAGGAATAACCAGGGTATCAAGAAGCCCAGCTCTATGGGGAGACATGGGATTTCTGTGCTGTTCACGGCTTCGTCCGGGATTTTTTGGGCCACCAACTCGTCATATTTTCCCACTGGTTGGCTGATAACAAACAAGGACAACAAGTGATGAAGCATGACTCTCTGGTAGTTCAAACATGACTTGCCGGAAAATGCCCCAGCTAGACAACGCTATACTCATTACAGATATTATATATATAGACATATATATATATATATATTTACTGTACGTCTGTACTATATATATATATATGTATATATATATACGCATACCACGGGGATTTCCATTTTTTCCCACTAAGCCCTGTGTTTCTCGCATATGGCCTTTGTGGAGCCCCCATGTGGGAAACCGTTAGAGATGGGCAACAGAAACATCCTTGAAACAATAAACACATCTCCAGTTTGCTGGTTGATCACATGTTTTTTTCTGCAATATCCTTTAATCATTTTGCATCCCCAATTAGCTCAGATTTCATTGGAGCAATCCCAACGTTTCTTCCTTAAATATCATCGTATTCGAAATTATTACCAATGTTCAATCACACATCTCCATGTGGGTCTGTCTGAAAATGGAGCACGCCCCCAAATGACCACGTTAATGGAACAATTGGTGGCGGTTTCCCAACATCATACGAACCCAATCTAATCAAACATATTTGTGTTTTCCAGCCACGTAAATATATCTTTAGACAGCCTCCAGCCACAGCCAATGTTGCGGTGAATGGAAAGCCACAGCCAATGTTGCGGTGAATGGAAACCCCGGCTTTCTGTCGAACCGGATCCATCTCTGAGGTGGAACAACTGGTCTCGCAGTTTTTCTCCAAGACAACCAATCCATTGAACTTTTTTTTGGCTGGTTAGATCGGTTAGATGTTTAGTTTTGTTGATTAAATTCTGATTCTATAGATTACATGCCTATTTTTTGTTGGTGGTTTGAACCATTTTTTATTTTTCCATATATTGGGATTAAACTCATCCCAACTGTTACTCACTCCATGATTTTTCAGAGGGGTAGGTATACCAACCACCAACCAGCTATTTTTTGTTGGTTACATGAGTTAAATGCCCATCCGGCCTCGGCGAAGCGTCGTAAGGCCGCCGCCTGCTGTGGGCTGGAGCTGGAATCCTTGGAGCTCTCCATGGGGATGAGTGGCTCAGATCCAATGGCCGGGCCTATCTGGGGGATTTATGGATTGATGATTAACAATGGTTCATGATTAATGGTTAATAGTTATTAATGTGGTTAATTTATGTCAATTGTTGATTTATGGATTTATGGATTTTATAATGGTTAATAGTGGTTGTTAATGGTTAAGTAATGGTTAAGTCATGGTCTGATTTATGGATTGATGATGGTTAAGTAATGGTTAATATTGGTTGATAATATGAATGATGATGGATGGTTCATAACATTGATGATTGATATAACGTCTGGTAATGACTAACACTTTGCGAACTTGAAGCCATGGCCTCAGTCGAAATATTTGATTTACCGAACTTAAAGATGCTGTGATTTTCCAACCAGTTATTTTAGCCCATTTACCAGGCTCGGTACCTGAGATGATGGTACCTGAGTTAATGATGGATTTCTGGATGATACATTATATATATATATATATATTTAAAATCCCATCATATAGCCATCATATAATCACTACAACATTGGTATTATAACCACTATTATTAGATAATCCCATGATGAAAGATGGTAAAGATCAGGTGGATCCAAAGAGATTGATTGAATGGAAGATTGAAGATTGGATTGAAGTGATGAACAGAGATACCCTCCGGTAAATTAACCTAGACCCTGGCAGATAGGGTTGGAAGACTGGTTTCCACTAAAAAATGGCTTATTTTCAGGGTCTATGTTAATTTACTAGAGGGTATGTTGAAACAGAGAAATTTTGCTTGAAGTGATGAACAGTTGACAAACATCAATGATGTAAATGACAAGTTCAATCATTTATACATGTCACATGCGTTTGTCCCTCTAAAAGATGGGGATTGAACCTCAAGGATTGGTATCAAACCATCAGGATCATTCCATACATACATAGATAATTCACTCCTCATATTCTTTCCATGCATGAACTATGGGGGCAACCCCCACCGAAACCCAAGGTAATCATTGTTTTAGTCGACGAAACACTGAGCAATCCATACTTAGTGCTTCATCCCAGTTATAGATCCATTTAAAATTGCTGTATAAATATGTATATTTATTTAGATATAGATATAGATATATAGATAGATAAGATAGAAAAGATAATATATAAATAGATAAGATCAGATAAGATAGGATAGGATAGATAGATTAGATTAGATTAGACTAGACTAGACTAGATTGGATAGGATAGATTAGATTAGACTAGACTAGATTAGATTAGATTAGATTAGATTGGATAGTTTAGTATCGTATAGTAGATCATTTAGGAATTTCGTTCAGATAGGGAGTACTTTCCCGTCGCTTCCACCTCGCTTCACCAGGCGCGGACTACGAGAACGCCATCCGCGAAGGCTCCACCTCCGTGCGCGTGGGCTCCTCCATTTTTGGTGCACGGCACTACCCTGCCAAGTCCTGACGGGGCTCATGTTGCTTAAGGAACATATATGGAAAAACATGTGGAACATATATGAAAATATAGCGTTCAACTTCCAGAGTTGAGGATTGACAGATTTTCTTATCAACCACTGCAGTGAATTTTGTGAGTGTTTACGCATTTGTTTTTGAATTCTGAGGTTCCTGTCCGGTTGTCTTTAGTCCACAGAACTTGTCCGTTGTGTTTTGGTCTTGGTAGTGTGGCACCCGTAGATTCCAATTTTCACTCCATGCGTTCCAAGCAACGAGATGGCGCGCTTGTTGAGAAAAGTCTGTGCGGACACCAGTGTCGATCCAATGCCTGGATGGTTTCTCCATCGGGGTTTACTCGGCTCCCAGTTGACCTTGTCCAATAACTATCCATAACTTACTATTTCGGAGGGGTTGAAGCAACGAACCAGGTGGAAGATAAACAAATTTCAAAAGACGATATTGTTATATTACTATATATATATGATTTATATAGTTCACTTCAGAGAATTAACACATGTGCATATTGCTGAATGCTCCTAAAGCTTCGAACAGCTTCCATGGTGGCTGGGAGCAGATCCTCACCATATCCCCCACATGTCTATGGGGTTGAACTCAGTCCTAGAAGTGCAGTTCCCGTTATAAGTGGATACACGACCATAATTATTTTAATGTTATGTTGGATTCTGTTGGTTTTTTATACCCACTTGCAACCTCAACTGCGCCCCAAGTACCCATCATCCAACGCCGAGGTATAGCACGAGTCGCAGTTTTTCGGTGCTGAAGTACCCCTGCCCCTTATCCACTGAGCCCTTGGGCGAAAATGGAAGGAGGGAGATGTTGGATGTCGTAGAAGGGCTATATACTGATCAACTGAGATTGAATTGTTTTTTTTTGCTGCGATTTACTGAGGATTTAGTATCGGATTCAATTCATGAGAGTTTATGGGGCTTGATTGGGATTTCATGCGATTTGATGGTGATTTAATAGGATTTCATGGGCATTTACTGGGAATATGACATATCCCACGTAGAAATCCTGGTTTGGTATTGGATCTGTTCATTTTATATATGTGGGATATTCCCTCCATTTTTGTTGGTCTCTTCTTGAGGGTATGCAGTGTTAGTGGATTACTACTTCAGTGATACACGGTCAGCTACATGTTTCTTTGGCTGGAAGATGTGTTGCACATTGATAGTCATTGGTTTCCTCAGGATCATGTAGGCTTCGTAAACATCAGTTCCGGCCCGTTCCGGCTTCTACCTTCAGAATGCTGCTTAGTTCTCCAGGTCCTTGCCACGCATCTCAGCGATTCGTCCCTCATTATCTTATTGTAATCAACTTCTGATTGCACAGCTATTCATCTCCCTATGGATCCAAACAATGTCCGAGATGGTACTTAACCCTCCAAATTATAGTAAATTATATCCCAAACACTTCCTAAGAAGGTACTTGGATCCTTAGGGTCTCTATTGATGAAGTCCATGATTTCCAGTGCTGCACGAATCCCCATTGAGTCCACCAGCTGCTGTTCAAATCCAATTTTGACCACATACCACATCCCGTTTTTTTCCATTGAGATCTGGTCACTTTCCATCTTCGGTCCAACTAAGCCAACTCCGCTGGAGTCTGGGGTGAATTTTCCACGGAGCAGTTTTTTTCGGAGGGTGCCTACTTGGAGGATCAGCCTAGTGGTGAAATTTCACCTGGTTAGTATTTTTTTTGGGTAAGTCCCCTAAGTGACTTATCATGACTATTATGATACACGTTATTTATGTGTTGTGTGATAGATCATGTATGATCATGTTAGATCTAGGGGAGATATTTCCGATGATATCATGACTTATCCATACTTATCCCATTTTTTAGTGTGAAATTATTCTTCTGGTGACGCCATCCCCCAGGTGGTGCTTCTGGGGCTCTGACGGGCGGCAAATTCTCTGTGACGTGCCGGTGCGAATTCGGCTGGGAAGAAATGGGTGAGGCGGTCAAGCAAAAAGTGGTGGGTTTCACGGTTTAACACACTTTGATCATGAACATTTGGATGTTAGACATGGGTTTAAGCATGAAAACAATATTTTAGAAAATGAATGTTCACCATGGATTTTACCATGAAAGATGTAAACACTTGGATGTTTAAGATGGGTTTTACCATGGAACAATGTGAATTTAAAGGGATTTCATGTGGGATCTCAGGGGGATTTAGTGGTATGTAATGGAGGTATAGTGGGATGTAATGGGTAACCCGAACGTAATGATGCACAATCGTTGTTTAGCCAACAAGCATCATTGTGTACACACACATATATATGTATATAATGTTATGTAAATGGCTAATATTATATACATTCAATCACAAAGCCAAAATGAATACTAGTAGATGTCATACCTTGACCGGGGTGTTTGATAATCAAAACAGTTTTTTTTTGGGATTGTTTTTTGTTTTGCCTAATAAAAACAAGGCGAAGATTAAAAACGCAAACGGGGGAAACTGGGTAAGCTGTGGTGAATTATGGTTCATGGATGAACGGGATGGGCTGATCTTGGTGCAGATAGGTAGGATTAGATAGGTAGATAGATATCCATTCTCCTTTGCCAAGTAGTTTTATCAAAGGGTACATTGAAACTGCTTCATGACTTTGTGTATGAGATTGGATGTGGCCAAGACGGCCTGCTATATTATGCTTACAGACATCATTTCCAGCCATGATTTGGAGCCTGGTTTTGCTAAACAATGGTCAAGTCTCGGGAGGCCATGTGAAGTTCGGGGGGGGGCATCATTTCACTAATTAAACCATATCATATTAAAATATATTAAACCCTTAATACGTCTTCAATATGCCCTGAATATATCTTAATACGCCCTGAGCAATTTTTGCTTTTGGGTCACCTTTGCAGGTTCCGAAAAGTCATCACCCGCCAGGACGGCCATGGGATCGGCATCCCGCCCAACTTTGAGCGGAACCCGCCCGAAGGGCAACGGTGCAAGCTGATGCAAAACAAGGTGCGGAGCATGGCGGAGCATGGCATGATGGCATGGGAGCAGACTGTAGCATGGTGTTGAAAGACATAGTCCGAGTAAGGAAAGTAGAAAGATCAAATCAGATAATTGGGGATTTCAGAAATGAGGATGACCACGGGTTACCTCCCCCCCATATCATCCATTTTAGGAAACCTCCAAATGAGCATTTGAGACCCAGGAGCTTACCAACTGGTGCTTCAATATTGATAGTAGACTGCCCTTTGGTAACTTCACCTGGCACTGAGAAATCCTATGAAATCCTCATGGGCGGGGATATCTTTTTCACACGGAAATAAGCTGGATGTTTTCACATCAAGCATATTCTATGACGAGCTTGAAGTTGCCACAGGAATTTTTGCAACCTGCCAAAATAATTTCCACCATGTGGCTACCCTCCGGTACTCAAACATGGCAATGTTTCAAATCGTCCAATTAATTCGATGATATTCCCAGCTAATGTGGGTAAACCAATAATAAACCATCCCCAAAATCACCATAGATGGGTTCATAAACCACCAACATATGGCTGGCTCATGATTGTTTTACCCTCTGGTAAATGTTTACATAACGATGGAAAATCACCATGCTATCCATGGGTCAATCCACTATTTCTATGGTCATTTTCAATAGCTATGTAACAAATTACCAGAGGGTAAATCCCATTGTCATCCCATTATTCACCATTGTTAACCAGTAAATCACCATTTTCAATGGGTTAAATCCACTATTTCTATGGTCATTTTCAATAGCTAACCGTTAGTCATTACCAGAGGGTACCCACGTTGTTCCACGATGTTCCACGGCTCAGACCCGGAGTCAGCTCTCCATGGTCTTCAAGGCTCAACGTCTCAGAGACATGGCGAAAGGCACCAACGGAAATTCGATGCAATTCTCCGTTGCGGAATTTCAGATTGAAAACGACACTTTATAACACTAGTTGTACATACCAATTGCGTGTATATGAATATCTATATATGCATATTTAAAAATATGTAATATATATATATGTATATAATTACACGGTACGTATGTATGTATTGTACATCACATACCATGCCATACCATGACATACCATTACAAACCATACATACAAGTACATTAATATGTAAACATATATCATAACAAAGAGTATGTAAAAAAAAAATGATGACTGGGGGATGGTAACATTTTTTTATTTTACTGGATGCAATCCAACTGGACGATTGATTAATTCTTAAAGAATATATGATATGAATGGATAATTATTGATCATTGATATTTACATCATATATATAACCTGTGGAAACTAATAACCTATGATATTATAACAAGTAGGTTGTCACATATTATACATATGATAACACATAGCTATATATCTATTAGTATATTTATCAATAGTTATATTATATACTATACCTATCGGAACATAAGGTAGGAGGTATATGTATTATTTACCTATAGTATACTATTTTACAACATATAACCAATATAAATAAACATCTCCTATACTACAGGTATATGTATACCTTATTTCTCTATCGGAACATCTATCCTCAGGACACTTGGAGCGCGCGCTGGCGGCCAAGCACCAGCGACGCAGTTCACAGCTGCTGCAGGAGTTGGGCGCATCAGTGCCGGAGGCGGCAGACGTGATGGACATGGACATGTCATGGGATTTATATGATGGGAATACATGGGAATTGCATTTTTGGTGAATTTATGGGAGTTTATGATGATTTTTATGAGGATTTCATCGGATAAAAACCCTCTGGCAAACGTTTACATAGCTATGGAAAACTACCATTTTTAATGGGTAAATCAACTATTTCTATGGCCATTTTCAATAGCAAACTGTGAAATTACCAGAGGGTATTTCATGGGACATTTCTTGGGATTTATATGATGGGAATGGCATTTTAGGAATTTATGAGAGTTTATGATGATGTTTGTTGGGATGTCATGGGATTTCATCGGATTTAAGCAGCCAAAACGGTGGACATGAGATTTCATGAGCTTGGGACCCATGGGAGTACAATGGCATACAACCTGCTGTTAGTAAATCCACCATGGCGGTCAGCATGACTGGGTAAATCCTGTTTGGCATGATTGGCATGTGCCATGGAGTCTGTACAAAAAAGGACTGTGGATTCTGTGGATTATAATTAACATACGGAAAAAGGAATTTGGGAACATGTGGTGAGGAATGATGGGGATAGATTGTGATATGTTGGGGGTATGGCCTGCCAACTTGATACGATAAATGGGTGTGTTTGATAATGGAGTATAGGCCCCAAAAGGAACATTGTAATAGGGATAATAAGGATACAGTGCATTTAGAATTTAGGGTTGCCCTGTTTGCAGACAAACGCATATGTAAGGCCATATTCAGGGAACATATAGCTATATGTAGCAAGTACATAGGCAAAGCTAATAAGACACTTATATACACGGTATATATCTATATCTCTATATGCACATATATGACTAAACCTAATGAGAAAAGCAGAACTACATGAATGAACAAATTTCTTAAGGCTGGACGGCAAGTCAGGGACGGCAGAACAGATGTAACTGATGTCAGCCCTATAGGGGTGATTACATGTACCCATTTCCTGCTATTATGGCTTACAGTATATAATGGACTTTGTTACCCACAAGAATCACTCAGCAACACTTTGCAAGTTTGATGTGCATTCCTGCAGGTGTAACCCCACTGTTTGATGCCAATATCATATAGCCGTACACCGCCTACATAAGCATTCTGTTTCTCACAGAGAAGAGAATCTCTCAATAAGAGATAATTGAGATAATGGTATACTACCAATAGAATGCACACATATATACATATATATATATATACATATGTATGTAAATTAATGGGAATCAACCACTCAAATTAACACCTATGAGTCACTATGAGGTGCGGTTTGCACATCCAGGCCAAAATCTGTCATTCCAGGTGGATTTTGAAACATTGATGGGCCGGTCTCTTGTGGTGGGGAGGTGGCGAACACCAATGAAGCAGCATTCCTTGTCACTTCCTTTTTAAAGGCTATTGGTTCCCAATGGTTCTTGGACTGTCACCAAGCAATTTTCTTATATTGTTCCTGAGATGCAAATTTGCAGGCCCTTTTCATGTGTCGATGGAGCTGGAACCTCCAAATCGCTATTGCCGCATATTGCCGCCCTCACTTCAGACTTCAGATGCAATGCTTACATGTTTGTATTATATATACGTGTATAATCATGTATATCTAAAACCATGCATGCAGGGCAAATATATGTTTAAACATGTTTAAAGTATATATTGTCTATATTTTTCTTAGTTATGTACATTGCATGAGCTGCTTATGCCATGGGTGCAGGTCTTAAAAGCCGCCGGACGAAGGCTGTAACTTGGACATTATGGGATGACTAGCACTCTTGGTATCAGATGGCAGTATTACCCCAGGGTAAACCTACAATAAGATGTGGAAAACCCATGGGGAAACCCGTTCGGAACATGACCGATATATGGTGTGCTTTGATCTACAAATAATGGGTTTTCCACATCTATGTTAGTGTACAGGAGGGTAGCTTATGAAAATTACAGTGATTTACATATATTATTGGGATATAGGTATAATTATATACAATATTTGGGGTGTAGTTGACTATAGTTGTGATCTTATGAAAGATGGTAGTTACTAGTACCTACCAACCCCCCCTACTTCGGTGACCAAAAAAAAGTTAGGGTTCATACCTTGGGCAATCTTAACCACCGACAACAACCACGGTGATCAGGGTCACCGGGTCACCCTTCAGTGGACTTGCTGGAATCCCCCTGATTCTGTTTGCAAAGTTCTGAAGAAAAGAGCTGGCTGGTAACCTTAACAACATGGGGAAACTTAAAAAGTATATGTAGTATCACTTTGCGGAAAAGATCACATATTTGGACCATCGATGTTCGTGGAAATGATCTACAAATGATGGAATATCGATGGTCTCCTGGAGGCGGCCCGGTTTTTAACAACAGATGGGATATAATGGTAAGTTTCGGGCAGCTTCATCACCATAAGCATCCATAGGCCATAGGTGATGATTTTTTATTGAAGGAGAATCATCCCAGGATCACCAACCATAATTCAGACTTGCCTAATTACAAGGGCAAGAATTGGGTGATCACTCTGGCTATGCTCAACATTGGATTGTCAAGGATTGTCAAAACTGCGGGCCGGGATCTATGAACAGGGATAAACAAGCCGGGAAAAATATAAACACACACACATATATATATATATATATTTGACAAACCCTATTCCTGGTTGGCTGTAAAACACACAGTACCAAGCTCGCATGTATCATATATCCCAATGATCCTTCTGGTTGTTTGTGATTGTACTGAGCTGAGGGGTTCGATGGCAGATCGACCTGAAGAGCCATTGGTGAAGGCGGAAACGACTCGGAGTCTTTCAGGGTAGATCTTGTGGGGATTCTATGGGAATTTATGGGATTTAGATGGATTTCATGAAATCATCATGGGCATATTCAATACATTCAATACATTCAATGGGATGCAGCTGTACCAATACGATCCAATATGACAGTTGGGTATGTCTGAAATTGGAGTATGATTCCCCATTATCGGTAAAATCCAGTGAATAATACGGAACATGATGATGCATCAGGGAATTGACGTGTTCTCTCTGTCCATACAAACGTATGTTTTTTTCCCCCTAGCTAGACTGTTGTTTTGTAGCGGGATATCATGTTTAAATGTAAGGAGTGTTCTATGTTGTCCCGTGTTCCAATGTTGACTGTTTTGTTTCCTCACAGGTCGGGGGAAATCCACAGGAAATCTGGATTTTACAAACTAAAGACCATGTTTTTTCCACACAGAGTCCCCCCGTTTCAACCAAGACGTTCTTCCAAAACCAATGGTCTCAACTGCTGAGAGGCAATGCCAAAGCCGCCAAAACCAGCACAGGATCTGGGGGAGTTGCGGGGGCGAGTTGAATTGCCTTTCCACTAGCAATTTCCCCCATGAAATGAATTTGCAGCCTGGTCTAAGCTATTTAAGTATGTTTGAGTTATGTTTCAGGGTGCAAATGAGGCCAAGAAACTTTGGGCGCAACCCAGATGAGCAACAAATGCCAATAAAACGGCTTTCAACCAGAGACATCCACCGAGAACCTACTGAGAATCTGCAATTCCCTTTGGGTTCAGCGAATGACGCTAGAGAAGCCATCATGAGCACCCGGAACATAATGGTTTGGTGGTAGTTATGTAGTTGCTGCCCTTTTTCTTCTAGTGTTGTCGTGTTTGGCATTTGAGCCACCACAAATATGTTGTCAGCATTTGTCAGCCCCACTTACGATGGTTGTGTACTTAGTCCCATCATCCCTGGCCTTGCAGGATCACTCCGCCTGGCAAAATCAAGCCCTTTTCCCACTCAACGATGTTGCGTGTATACCAGCATATCATCATATCCCATTCAAAACTCGAGTCTTAAAAGATTGATCCAAATATCAACTCTAGCATGCTATAGTCACTAACATATTATTATATTATATAACTATATATATATGTATTTATTTATTTGAATTATATTTCCAGACCTCCTTCATCGAAAACTCGCCCCACCTGCTTTTTTGGCCCAAGATCTGCGCCCTGCGCCCGGGCTTCCGCCGCCACGGTTCCTGCGCGGCGTCGCCATGGTGTCCACGGCCCAGGCGCAGGTGTTGGCGTCGGCCACGGCCTGCTGCATCTTCGCAGCCATTGCGATGATTCTCCGAAAACGTGGAGGATATGTGGTGGCAACTTGGCGACAGGACTGGGATGATCTTTCTGGGGGTTACAACGGTGCGTTATTTATATGTTATTTGTTCATATATATATATATGTAGTATTCACACATATTATTGTGCGTTATTATCTCGAAAACCAATAACTATGTCTTATATTTGTGTGTATGCTTTGAATGATGCCATGTCTCCACAACTTTGGGTCCTCCAAACAATGCTGGCACATGGTACCCGGCCCGCCCCTGCAGGCTGTAAGGCCGGTGGCCGCTGATCATGTTCCCGCTGATCATGTATACTTCAGGATCATCGGCAATCATCGGTAATATGAGTAAAACGATAATAAACCATATCCATCCATATCCCAAATCACCTTTACCCACATTATACTATGTTACAATTTGTATCAATTTGTTATATGCTATGCAATTTTCATCACGTCTGCATGAATCTATGGTACTATTTCCACCAGCATCGGGTTTCGCTGAGGGCATCGCGATGTTCTTTGTGAGTTGCTTGGTCACCACGCAGCTTCTGATGAGCCGACTAAGTCTCCACTACAAGCACCCGGGATTTGTGACTTGCCAGCGTCTGTAAGCAAAACGCCAATGCAGGGGGCCATGGGGGAGCCTGACCCTGGTCCTGTTGAGGTGACAATGCTTCACTTTGGGTGCGTTTGGGTAGTTAGCTGCATCTTGCCCGCAAGGTGAGCGGCGACTCTATCCATCACGATGAGTTGATGTGGAAAAATGATGATAAACAACGAGAAACCATTGGATTTTTGGGCACCCTACTGTTGGACAAACCTATGGGGCCTGGGAGTAGTACAGCTAAACGGTGGATCACATGTGATCCATAGTGACATAGTGATCCCAAAATTTAGTTGCTGAGTTTGGATATATCGGATATGTTTGGTATGTATTAGATTACTTGTACTATTTTGTGATTTACGTCAAATCAACTTAGATCAATCATGCTACCTGCTACCTTTGGTTTGGCAGTTTGCTCCCTAGATTCTTCACATTTCCCAGAAACACCGAAAGAACATCCTTAAACTTACCCTTTTGGTGTTGCCTGCCTCTGTTTTCACATGTTTTCGCTGGTGGTTTGCGATCCAGTTGCTTGGAATCTGTTGGAATCTTGGGGATGCTCCAGAGGCTCCAAGTTATGAGCATCCATGACCTTGTTTAAGTGGATTGATTGGTCTTAAGATTGACTTATTGGATAGGTTCACATATGAGTTTAGTTTCTTGGCTACCACTCTAAATGTTTAACATATCTTCCTTTTATGGTGCAGTTTTTTTCATATTAAGATTCAAAGACATCATCATATCAGTGGACATCAGTTGCGTCAGGTGCCTATTGGGTGCCCAGTGGCTTTAGCAAATGGTGGAGCATCCAAACTTCTTCCAATCGCTCGAATGAATGGTCGCTGGGCGAGCTGGGCGAGCCGGGCGATGGGCTGAGCGGCTGGAGACCCCGCAGATCTGCACCGGTCTAGCAGTTGGTACCCTCCGGTAAAGATACAAAAAGCTATTGAAAATGGCCCATTTATTTTTGATTTATATTCAAAATTGTGATTCTCCATAGTTTTTTGTAAACGTTTACCAGAGGGTAACTATGAAACACTGCAACGAATGGGATCATGGGATGCTTTCCATCCAACTGCTGCAGGATTTCTACAGTATCCCAGAGTTGTTCCATAACAGTCATACAGTGGTGTGGTTTCTTATGGGAATCGTATGGGGCTATGGGGGTAGTATGAGAATGGGAATCCCATCATTGGGGGGCTCATGATCAAAAAGCTGTGCTGTAATGATGGGTGTTGCCTAAAATCGGGGTACCCCTAAATCATCTAAAATTAGACCATTTTACTATTGAAACCTATCGTTTTAGGGTACTTCCATTTTGGGACACCTCCATATTTGTTAATGGATACGTCCCTGACAACCAACTGGCTGCGCACATCTCACCCATCCCATCATTTTCCGAGACTTTCCCATGCAAACGTCCCATGTTCAAAGGTTCAAAGGGACGTGGACACATCACGACACAATGTTCCACCCTTGAACATGTGGAACACTGAGGGCCGCCCAAACTATTATTTTGACAATTATGTTCATTAAAAAACAACAAATTCTTCTATATAGACCCCTATGAAATCCCATGTTATCCCATTCAATCACCCTAAAATCATGATAAAACCCTGTTATATCCCATTAGATCCCGTTACATCCCATTAAATCACCATGAAATCACCATAAATTTCATTACATCCCATTGTTTCTCCCAGGTTCTTGCGAAACATCGTCCCCTTAGCTTTGAGTAATCCGCTCACGGTGCGGGTGCCCACTGCGTCAAGGGCAGCGCTTTCTTTTCCACACCTCCCCATACGTGGTGGGTTGTCTTGCGAATCCATGCCACTAAATATGCACATTGTACGAATTGACCCAGGAAATTGACGGGAAATGTTGTGGTGATTTCAGGATTTTATGATATTTTAATATATATTTTATGTCATATGACATTTATGATGGCTTTTGATGGCGATTTTACAATGATTACTAATGATTCAATGAGATTTTATGGTGATTTTATGGTGATTCAATGGGAGATCTCACGGGAAATTTTCACAATCCCAGTAACCACGTCATCGGATCATCGGATCATATCATATCCCCCTAGACTTCCAAAGAGCACCTGAGATTCGGTGAAATTTATATAAGTGTGATGTGGGATCATTCTCAGGTGTTTGGAAGTCTAGGGTACGGTCATGACATGATGTTGTTTATTTTTATTGTGTGCTGATACCCTCTGGAAAATCGCCATTTTTAATAGGTAAATCAACTATAAATGGGCCATTTTCAATAGCTATGTTAGAGGGTATTTTGTGTGGATTGCATATCGGTACGTTTTTCAGGCATGCTGATTTGAACATACGTCACGCATCGAAAAAACGCATCGTTCTCATCATTGGAAAGATTACTTTTTCCAGCATTTATGGTGAATTTTCTTGCTGCTTGTGAGATTGTTGAAAGCCGCAACTTTCCACAAGCAGTGGACAAATCTACTATATATATATATATGCTTACTATGCTTTGGCCTTTTAACATGGCAAAGGTAAATTATCTATCAATAGATGATTTTCCCCAGTGGCAACATGACGGTTTCCATTGCAGGTTAGATTACCAGAATATGCCATACCCCATTTTTCTTACCAACGAAATCTGAATTCGGTTGAGACAAAGTCCAATTGTTTGCTTATTTAACTAATCATTTTTTGTCATATGTACATGATAGTAACATATAGTAACCACCAAACAGATAGAACAGCAAAATCCTACTAAATAGTGATAAGGTACAGTACTTGTTGATCTTGTTGTTTGTCCTTAAAGGAGTTGCATCCACAAATCCCGTATGAACTGTTTCTTTTTCGGGGTTTCCTCGCTGAAGCGAGGTGGTTTTCAACAATACTGCGCTGACCTACGTGGGCGCCGGGATGTGCGCCATTGTCGGCACGCTGTCGCCGGTTTCGGTGTCTGGGACGACCAGTTGTGGTCAGTGGAGTGTTTTTTTTGGTGGTCATTGGTGGTGAATTCGATCAAACATGGGGAGAAAACATGAGAAAACTGGAGATAAAACAGATGTGATTGGGGAACTCATGTATTCAACAACCAGAAACAACTATAGTAACTATAGGATACTATAGGACTATAGGGTTTATTAGTCACCCGATCCGGAGTTGGTTCCACGATGAAGGCTGGAGAAAAAAAATCATATCACGGTAATGCTAATCATCAGAAATTAACTAGGTAAATGGATGTTAATGGATGATGAATCACTCACAATGAAAAGGCATTTATTACATGTTATTAGTAACGTATGTCGTTGCAGTCATCATAAAAAGGCAATGATAAACAATCATAAATCATCAACGCATAAATCATCATAAGCCATCATCATAAACCATCATAAACCATCATAAACCATCATAAACCATCATAAACCATATCACGCGAAGCACAAGGCTATTAGATAAAGTCCTTGGAGCCGGAGCCCCAAGAACTTTGAAACCGTCCATCTTGACCGGTTTCACCGACCCTGGTCATCCCCTCATTAAAGGAAATGCCTAGTGGGACGATCTTGGCCTCATATACATCCATATACCATGTAACTTGACCCTGGCACAGATGTTTGGCGGTTTCAATTATGTTCAGCTCCGCATCCCTACTTGCCACGCTTGGGTGCAGTAACAGATTAAAGACAGCACAGTAGCTAACATGTCAAGTCAAAAGTGTTCCAATTTGACCCATAGTTTGAAGGGAGTTGAACCTCCCCCCAAGTCAATCCGTTGTCAACTTTCAGCAGGGGATCATGGTCTATCCATGTCTCCCAGATCCATTTTCGCTATTGTGTTTTTTCTAGTTGCTGGTTCTTGCTGCTTCTCCCGGATGCTCTTTTGGCTTTGCTTCTTGTTTTGTTCTTCTTCTGAATACCTAGCCGAGGCCAAAACAACCCGGAACACATCCCAAACATTTCCCAAACATACCATCAATACACATAAATCAACACTAAACCTACCCGAAACATCCCGAAGTAACCCCCTGAACTTGCCAGAAACGAAGCCTCCGTGCCGTTGGATCCGGGTACCGGGTTTTGGGGATCGGATCCCAGGTGGCCATCTTCAGTTGGATCTGTGGTCATCGCCTTTCCTTTGTCTCTTGGAATGGACCCTCTGCCGCGTCTAAAAACGCCCAGTTTGTACTATGCAGACGCGAAAAAAAGAAACATTGGTTCTTCTTGGGGTTGGTTTCACTTTAATCTAGCCTCTATCACACTGTTTGAAGCCATTTGGTTCTGTGGGAATGTTGGATGGTTTTGGTATGTTAGTTACAGCCAGCAATTATATGTTGTTTTTCTTTCTTAAGCCCATGCTGCAGCACAAGGTTTTAAGCCAGCAGCAGATAGGAAGCTTGGCTGTTTCAACCCATATAAAACCCATACATACATATACTGGTTGGTGGTTTGGAACATTTTTTATTTTTTCATATATTGGGAATGTCATAATCCCAACTGACTTTGATATTTTTTTCAGAGGGGTAGGGCTCAGCCACCAACCAGTATTATATAAATTATGATTTTAGAGAGAGCGAGAGAGAGTCACTCTCCATGTCCGGAGATCTCCATCCACGTTCAGCAAGTTCAGCAGTCATCAGTTGCCTGAAAGCGTCCTGGCAATAGCGGCAGTGAAATGTCCGCATGTTCAAAGGCATCATCATGCCGTTATCTGATTTTTCAATGAGTTTTCAGCATTTGGATTTCAGTTTGAAAGCATCATGTCATGTTACGTTTCAAGATGCTAGGTGTCAATGTTTTTCTTGTTTCCGTCAAGATCAAAAAGGATGAGAGCGGCATAGAGCGGCTGCCCCCACAACATCCCATTCATCCATATTCATCCACCATTTTCCATGGTTAACTCATGTTAACTCCCCATTTTCCCATTTTCCCAAGGGAATTTGAGGTTGCCTTCTCCACGGCCGGGAGGTATTTTCATTGCCTTTTCGGGTGCCCTGCTCATCGCCTTTGGGGAGGTCAATGCGATCCAGGTGGCCAACCATAGTGGCTGGTATTTGGGTGTGTTGTTTGCCTTGGCTTCCGTGGGGGCGCGGTCCTTGAAGATTGTCATCATGGACTTCCTTATGGCGCCCACTGCGGCTCGGCGTCGGTTCGATAGTTGGTGATTTAACCAACAAACATTGTGATTTAACCAAGAAAAATTGGGACTTAATATACATATTCATGATTTAACCAAGAAAAACTAGGGATTTTACCATATTTTCATATATTTTCACCAATTTCAGAATGGACAAATGTCATGAATCCCAGACTTGGTTGATGGGACAACTTACTGGACACCCAATTAGTGGGATGGGAAAATCGGTCAGCCGTTGGTTTCTGGGGTTTTTGAAGATCCCAAGGTTCCAGTTGGTAAAGAAATGGAGGCAAAACAAAGACTCAGTATCTGACTTCATGCTCAAGACATGGTGACATGCTAAATCTATAAATCTGAATATGTTTACATAATTTTTACATATATGTTCCCATTATTTGGGTGAATATGGATCTAAACACCTTTTAATATTGTCTAGTTTTGGCTTTTGGGTGCCCATGGTTTTCGCGTGGAAACAGGCAGGCGTCCCCTATGGGAGATGATCAAAGGGTTGGACGGATGGTATTAGTTGGTGATGATGGTTCCACTCATTGATACTATTACACTGGGGTCGAGACCACCATGCTGATAACTATGTTCGGTAACATTTGTCATGCATCTACCATTTCTGCCGATTAGTTTGAACACGAACCATTTCATAATCAGCCCTAAAATCATTGGATTATTTCAAAGCAAAATTTACAGAAACCCCATTTGATGGTGTTTCACCATGGTTTCCGGATGTTTCTGGTGAAGATTTTCCCAAGAAAACCAATCCAATGATAACCCCCCCGGGCTCAATCACCATGAAGGACTATCAATCAGCGGCTTCCAGCAGCCCGTTGTCGCCCATGGAGCTCTACTCAATGCAGGCGCCCTGGTGTTTCGTCACCGCGGTGATTTTCGCCATGGCAACGGCCCCTCGAAGTTCGACATGGGATATGGGACATAGGGTCAGTGATGGGTGCACTGGTTAGGTTCAAACAAAAAAAATATAAATCAATAGAAATCATAATGAATCCATATGAATCCCACTAGAAATATATGGCTTATGAGATTTTACGACTATTTACCGTACCACTTAGGCTTCCTAAGATGCACGTGCAAGCGAAGAGATGTGATTTGTGGTCAGTTTTTGTCTAAATCCCAAGTTCGAAACCCTAAATCAGGAGCCATCATGGAACCGGGACCCAGTTTTCTGTTGGTTGTGTATGTTGTTATATGTTTTTTAATCACAAAATGTCTCCATATTCTTGGTGTTTTTTAATCACAAAAACTTGGGTCAATCAATCCAAGTTTTTGTTGGCGGAATTTGTTGGCTTCGGCGCCCATGGGGCCCATGTAAAATTTTACATGGCATCTTGGAGAGCGAGCTCACGACGTAAGGAAAGCATCCCAGCAGCACTGAAGCATATCACGCCAGAGGCCTGGGCAGATGGCCATGATTGCATCGAATAGGCGGTTGGCATGTCCCAAATGGGATTCTTAACAACCAAAAAACCATTAATTGTCAGGTTTATAGAACACAATGTCGTTTCAGGATTCAAATAAAGATTCATAAAGATTCTTTATATTTGTATTGTATATTATATAAATTATAACAATAAGCATATCGATCATATCGCTGCTACCATGATTATCATTGGAAGGCTCACCTCTGGGGATTATGTTTTTTCTCTAAATGACCGAAGACAAGGACACATGATCATGAGAATATATGGTTGGAATTGCATGTGAATGTCAACATTTGGATCGGGATAGATTGGACAGCCGGCACCTACATTTTTTTTCCGCCGTCCCCTTATATTTTGGTGTTTGACCCCCCATTCTATGTGCTTGCATCGCCACATCACATGAATTGTCGGGATGCAACCATTGTAGCATGCAAATTCCATTGCTTGATGTATATGTCATACATGTACTATACATCAAGTATAATGCATCATATTTCATATATTTCACATCATGCACACCACACCCAGAATGTACACGGCATGTGTCATATATGTATATATTTACAGTTATACATTGCGTATGTCCATTTATTTACCCTTTGGCAACCAAACATGGCAATCGAACATGTTGTTTGAAACTGTTTATATAAATGGGGTCTCACAATTCAATCCGATAGCCCCCCAAAAAAAGAACATCAAAAAACCCTGCTAATTATAAATCTAATCCCTAAAAGAATAAAACATCAACAAAAGCCTATTATGAATCTATCTACACTGAAATCCCCCTGAGACCGGTGGGCTGATTTTGGTGACGTGCGTCTCGGCCGTGGCCTTGAACTTCGCGGGTATCTTCGCGCTCAAAGAGCTCCTTGAAACAACGACGACGCGTGGAGGGAAACCTACCTGCACCCGGTAGGATGTAGGATGCCCCAAAAAGGTGGTAGTGATGGTTAGTGAAAAACATGGTTGATATGATGGATTGATATGATTCTTTGATGATACATGATAGGTAAATGGATGTAAATGGTGAAAAAAATGTGATTTTTTCTTCAACAAAAAATGGTGGTCTCATGGGGACAGATCTGGATAAATGGAGAGAGAGGTTGGCATCATTAGGATTGGGCTTAGTGATTGATTTCAGATTATCCTAACTGATCATAACCAATCCTAAATAATATAATCTGGATTTCCTAACTGAAGATTTCAGATTTGATTATGATTGATCCAGGTGGATGATGCTTAGTAAAAAGCATGAAAACCATTGGTGAATCATGGTTAATGATGGTTAATCTCAACCCTCAATAGACAAAGAGAAGCATCACTTCAGAATTTTCTCCCAAAACATTGGGTGTGTTACCATTTGGTTATTTAACAGTTCGCCATGGAAAAGCCACCCATTTTTAATAGGTAAATCATCTATTTCTATGGGCCATTTTCCATGGCTATGCTCAATAACCAGAGGGTACCCCTAGTTCTTTTATCAACAGAGTTGACGAGTTGGGGTTTGACATTGGGTCAAGCCTGGATGGATCCAACCTGGAATTTGTAGCGAATTTGTATTGGCTGAAGCTAAACCACCAAACAGAACATGGAGGTACCCTCTGGTTATGACCAACATAGCCATGGAAAATGGCCCATTTATAGATGGTTTACCTATTACAAATGGTGATTTTCCATGGCTATGTTAAATAACCAGATGGTATGTTTCAAAATCTATATAGATACTTTTTTTTTTATAGCTTTCAAGACCGTACGGGGATCCAATATGATTCAGAGACAGACAGACATATTGGATTTGCGAATAAGTACCACATTATATCAATGATTATATGTATGTCTATATATATATATTGTATATTATATATATATATATATGTAATTATATATGTTGATATTTACATGTGTAGTCATGATATACATATCGTGCATACTATACAGAAGATGATTATTTTGTTGTTTCCCCCGAGAATCCCAGTCATTTTACCCATCGCAGATCACTGCTGTGTTAGGAACCGTAGTGTTGGTGCTTGGAGCTCTAGGTACTCTAGGGATATCATGTATATTAGTATGCATTACCCTCTGGTAAACCGACATAGCTATGGAAAATCACCATCTCTAAGTTCGGTAAATTGACCATTTCAATGGGTCATTTTCAATGGCAAACTGTTAAATTACTAGAGGGTATTCATTTTATCAACCATTTAACCATGATTAACCATTATTAGACCATCATAACAATGTTATGAACCGTCCATCATCATTCATATTATCAACAATTATTAACCATTACTTAACCATTATCAACCATTGAACCATTTTTAACCACGGTTAACCATTATTAGACAACCATGACTACCCATTATTAAACCATCATAACACAATGATTAACCATTTTCATGAATATCACCGACCAATACTTAACCAGTATCAACCATGGTTAACCATCGTCAATCAAATAACAATGTTCACACATCTTCAACCAACAACCAGATGGTGATTTTCCAAAGTTACTTACCTATTAAATCAACTAAAAAAAATAAATTATATAGCCATCATCATCATCATCAACCAAAGGGTATTAACCCTGGTTTAACCAGAATTGTCATAACCAATATTATCAACCATTATATAACCATCATAACCATTATTTAAGCATTAACCATAATTATAACAATCATAACCATTATTTACCATTTGGTTATTTAACATGGCAATGGAAAATCACCATTTGTAATAGGTAAACCATCTATAAATGGGCCATTTTCCATGGCTATGTTCAATAACCATTATTTAACAATGATTAACCGCTGTTAATCTTCAGCGCCATTCCCGATCCGATTCGACTGTGACGGACCGCTGTTTAGGCTGGGCGCCAGCTCGCAGCAAATCATTGGAAAGCTGAAGCCCGGCTGGGGCTGGACAGTCGTGTTTTTTTTTTTTAATGGAGATGTGTATGTGTACTGTATATATAGATATTTAATGTATATGTTAATGTATATATATATATATATTTATTTGGTTTTATAGTGAATTATATATATAAATCAATAGTGGGAGAATATCCCTTGGGAATCATTTTTGGCCTAATTATGATATAATCTGTGATATGTCTATGGATCAATGATGATCAATGCCTGGCAGTTAAATCCCTGATATTTTGAGAGCAACAACTAAAACATGATTTGAACTAATTCGCTCCACCAACCTGGTGTGAAGATGTTTTTTGTGTGCTTCTCCTCCTTGTGATCATGCCTTTCACATTTGCAAGGCGGCTCCAAATAAACACCCGCCAGATAAACTAAGTTTGACATGCACAGTTTCTTCAAACATGATAAAGCATCTCACAACATCTCACCACGTCGACCCCATCCAATCCATCCTAACAAAGCCATTCCAGCCAACAAACAGATTGTGATGCTACATCAGGCTGTGCTGAAGCAAATGTATGTATTCTTCCCCAAAAATAGAACAAATTCAAGGCATCATCCTCATATTATAATTCTGAATTATCAGTATGTGCTTAAATCTTCCAACATATGCTTTATAATAATCCCATTTTTTTCAGATGTCACTATCGATGTTATCTCAACATTAATGTTCCTATCCTTTTCCCTCAATCTTCCCAGCTCCAACCATCCCAGCCCAAAGCCATCCAATCAATGGGAATTTCAGGATCCTAAAATGGAGGTACTGTACCATATAAGACCATATGAGACTCTAAGACCGAGCATATATAACAGGGGTTGGTAACTGTCCCATTTTGGGAATATTGGACATCACCTTATAGTAGCCATTATAGACCATATACCTAATGGTTGGGTGATGTTCAATGGGGACATTTAATGACCCATGTAT
>Ga0126342_10000850_pt1 | contig 38257 bp, 33 predicted proteins | sample Cyp1metagenome_FD_92528 | JGI IMG/M metagenome (GOLD analysis project Ga0126342, IMG submission 92528) | Coral microbial communities from Lord Howe Island, Old Settlement Bay, Australia - Cyphastrea 1 metagenome | ecosystem: Host-associated > Invertebrates > Cnidaria > Coral ... | reverse complement strand
TACTGTAAAGTTCATTACATAATGTGCATCAAAATATGCAGATGGAATATATTTGGTGGTGTGCCAGCCTTGTTGGCTACCATTTACATGTATATATACATATATATATATGCATATATATATTATTATTATTATATATTTATATAATATTTCTACAAATGCAGAAATGTACGAGAGGGGGGGGGTCCCCCCCCCCACAATCAGGAGGGATCCAACTCCACAGTTGAAGTGTTTTTGAACACCTCTATTTTTGTTGGTCGTGGTTCTCATTGTCCCAACGGACCAACATATTATAAGTTGTTCACACCTAGCGAGTTCAGCCACCACAAAGCCCAGCAAGCTGAAATTTGGCGAATGTAGGAATGTAGGGCTAAAGTCAATTTTGGTAGTTTGATTCAGTTGGTTTGTACTTGACTATGGTACAAGTCACAGCCCATACATGTCCTTTTCCCATTGGTTGGTTGATTAATAGAGGGGTTTGAAGAACCCCCTTTAACAACAGGTTTCTATGATGATAGATGGGATTAACCAGCTCCCGGCCCAAACCTATTTTACCAAAAGGACATGAAATTGATCACAGCAAACAGTGAATTTTCGCCAATTTCACTGTCATAAATCTACTCTTTCAAGGTGAAATCACGGCAATAATCTCCATTGTTCGGTGACAAACAAATGCCTTTTTTTCACACAAGGTGGTGCCCCCTCCAGTTATAAATTGGTTATAAACCCATTAACTATAGATATATCACCAACAAAAACCATAGTTATTGGATTTATAAACCAACTTAGCTATCGAACGGGGGCACCACCTTGCAGGTGCCATCACCGGTGATGCCGGCGGTGGTGCCCACCGCACCGGCGCCGCCTGAGCCTCCCAAGACTCCCAAGGCCGGGAGGGGTTTTTTCGTGGAGGTGGTGCCCCAGTTCGTTATCGCTACAAGATGGGGCCCCCAAGATAGCTAAGTTGGTTTATAAGTGGTTTAACTTTGGTTTATGGTAGATATAACTATAGTTAATGGGGATTATCATGGTTTATAAACCAACTTATAACTGGGGGGCCCCATCCTGTAAGTTGGTGAATTAACTCCAATTTCACTTGGGTTTATGGCAGATATACCTATACTTAATGGCACTTAATGGGTGTTATAAACAAACACAACTGGGGCACCACCTTGTATAATTTAGTATATGATTAGTATCAACCATCGTACCCAATTTTGACCTATACGTAGACCATATGTTTAGTATTAACCATCCGTCGGGGTACCCAATGTTGACCTATAAAATATATTAGTATACTTATTAACATGCAAATCAGCTATTAATTCATACGGCCGTGACAATCGGTGAGGGCCTGTTCGAAACCATTTTGGGCACTACCTGTGATACATTGCTAAGCTTAAAGTGATGCAAGGGTGACACGAAGCAACAAGATAGAAGATTTTGGCAACATAGGATGGAAAATTAGGACATGATGATACATGATGCCTGTACATAGAGGAACAATATCCAAAAGATCTATTGATCTTGTCATTAACATTCATGAACTGTATAGTTCATATCCCTCTCAGGAAATCACTTTAAAAACTTGGCTGCCAACCCTTCCCATTAGCATCATGTCTATATAGAGATGATTTTCACAAACTCTGCAACTTGATCAATGTCAGTATTTCACCTGCTACTAGTGGAAATTTGTATCTCTGGATGCTGCTAGTCTTCTTGGAACTTCTTGGAACTGACACGATTTTTTTTGTTTTACCTGCCTCAAGCTCTATGGGAATGATGATCAATTTCTTCTTGGTTTTACTTGCATAGAGCAAGCAGCAACGCGCATAACTGTACATTCAGAGTGGGAAGGTAAGTGTCATTTTCTTTGTTTTTTTTGGTGCTGCCTGTGCTTCTTAACTAAAGGTTGAACATAATGATGATGTACACTCCGACGTCCTCAAACATGGCTAATTAACTGGGAAATCCACAAACTAGATGGCAATTGCATTGAAATGAAGGCATCATCTAGAAATGGTGGATTGTACGGCGCCATGTTTGACTCCGGGTATCCAAAATATTATGTCAATGCCTAGTCTAAGTATATAGGCTCATACACAAAATGGTGTATCGCATGAAGGACATAGTGATCCCCATTGTCATGCCGGCGTTTGTTCTGAACCTGACATGACCTGATAATACCTGATAATTATATCTTTTGTTGGCTGTACCAGGTTGTTGTTGGCTTCATTTCTTTTTTTGTTGGTAAAAATATCGTCTGCATGGTACGACCCCAATGATCGACAGGCGCTTCGGCGCTAAACAATGGATGCATCGATGCATCTGAATCTGGTCGTTGGAGATCTTCATATCTCCCTATAGCATCCAATTTCTAATACCCTCTGGTTATTTAACATAGCCATGGTATAGATGGCCCATAGAAATAGATGGTTTACCTATTAAAAATGGGTGGAGTTTCCATGGCGAAATGTTAAATAACCAGATGGTAAACAGGATTCCAAAGTATAGTATCAGGAAAATACACTGCTATATCATTGTTAAAACATAGTATCAGGATATCATTATCATATCCTATTTTAAGTATTTACCTGCACTTATTATTTTTGTTATCCTAATCTATCAAATTTTACAACAATGCTATCCACTGCAACAAAAAATATATTTGTTTAATATATTCAAAGACTAGGATATCATCTGCCCTACTTTGAGTGTATTTTTCTGAACCTTTCACATATCCCAAAAAATAGCCATTTACAGTTACTGTACATAAGTGTCCTACTGAAATAAATCATATATGAATTGTCATGTTTTCTGTTGCTGCAGGGGTCGTGAAAAAAGTTCATAGATTACTGAAACTTCAATTTCATCCTTTTGAATATTAAAATACTAAAATAAAACACAAAATAAATATTTTTAACATTAATATGTTCTTTGAGAACAAACAATCCAACCATCCGCTATAGGTGATAAACTCACGATTAGTAGCTAAAGAACCTTTTGTAATTAGTAGGTTATAACAATGTGGGGTCCCCCAGCGATGTTGGTTTATAAACCCCATGAATACTATTTTTTGTATAAGTTATAACTATCATAAAACACTCAACACATTGGAGTTATGTGGCCGACTGAACGCGTGGCCACGTGGCTTCTAGTTTTCATCCCATGGATCCCACGGATCATTAAACACGATATCCAGTATGCCGCTGATGTCATTCCATCATCTCCATAACAAAATACCATAACCAAAATAGCATTAAAAAAAACACATTTGACAATTTGACATTAGTAAGCTCTTTTATCTTGTTTTTCTGTTGTTCAAAATGTGTAAAACCCTACATGCTTTGTGTTGGACTCATATTAGTATCCTGGCAGCCAGGTGGAAGACATTCTGCCGATGCTGGTCACCTGGCCGAACGCTGTTTTTTGTTGTTTTTCCCATGGGAAAAATGGTCAGTTGATGGTGTTTTTTCCATGAGATTTCCATGGGATTTGATGATGAAAATCATGGAGTTCATAGGTGATTTAATGAATTATGGTGATTTAATCATGGGAATACTATGATTAATACTATGATTTCATGGTGATATAATGGTGAGTTCATAGGGTTTATATCATGGGACTTTTTCGGCACAGAGCAATGTGCACTTGGAGGATCAGCAGCCCCACCAGCCCCATATGGGGGATTCTGGCAGATATATTTATGTTATAGCAACTCCCAACCAACACAAGCAAGATTACAGACTACCACTAGTTCAGTAAAAGCATATTAAACTCTCTATATATATATATATATATGTTGTTGGCTGCTAGAGAGATGTTAGCTTTTTGCCAAAGCAGGTCTACCTGCAATCCTTTTTCTGGAAATGCAAGAGCCAAGGCGAAGAATATGGACGACTTCAACCAGTCCCTGAAGCAATGGACGACGACGCTTCAAAGCCAGGTGTCAGACGCCAACAAGGCTCGTTGGAGTCGACTGGGGGAGGAAATATACCAGCAACATATGAGGAATGAAGCAGCAAAAATTAGGAGTAAAGCCCCTGGTGATTGATAGTTTATCAGAACTTTAAATAGTTTACTATGTTTTATGAAGATGTATCAAGCGATAAACAGCTGAATATGTTTTTTTTTGGCAGGGTATCTGAGAGCAACCATCAGTTCTCAGAAGTGGTGTTTGATGGGCATTTGTCAAAATGCCTTCCTCCTAATATCACCCTAAAAAAACGCTGGTTTAGTTCTGGATCCATTTTGGGGCTAGATGTTCGGTGGATGGGATTACATACTGATTTCAGGGGGATGACAATCCAAGATTTCCGAGGCTTCAAGCTTTGATGGATAAGATTGATGGGTCAATATCTGTGGGATCATTTTTGGTCTGACACCTGCCCAGTATTGCCCAGTTCTGTTGCGAAAATTGCACCGATGGATTCATCCTGCTAGGCCTACAAAGTCCTGAGTGGATGCAGCTGCTTGGATGCGCGAGGTCTTTGACTCCTGTGGCATCCCCGAAAAGTGGACGTAAAATAGTCAAATATTTTATAAAAGCATTGACTGTGACCATGTAACAGTAGTGATGTACTCCATCTTAAGCAAATTGTTTATATTTGTTTATACTGAAAGAGTAAAAGTCGAGAAACATCAAATGCATTTTTATTAATTATATATCCCATTTTGAGCAATCCTCCAGATGCAAGCAGGAAGGCTTGTTAACGTGGATTATGATCTACACAATATTATACACCTATTGCCTTAAAGTGCCTCGGGTTTTCATTACGGTTTGCATTCCATTACATGTAATTTATCTTTCAGAATATACTAGATTACTCATGATTCCATTACATATGAACTAATTTGCATATTGAAATTACAACCCGCATTACGGATCTCCAAAGTGAGCCCCCCAAACGATAGCTAAGCTAGTGAACATAACTCTAATAGTATTCATGGGATTTATAAACCAACCTTGTGTATATATATATTCCATTACATATTAATATCCACGCCCTCACCACTGGGAGATTCAGAAAAGATTCGTGTGCCGACCATGCGCAACGGGTTGATAGAAATGGAGCGTACAATGACCATTCCAATGGTGCAACTGATGATTAAACATGCCAGTGAGGGGTAGCCTATTTTTGATCATATTCTTTGTTGAGATCACCAGCAAAATCTTACATTCCTACTCCGTTTTTTTTCAAAATTGGAGGTATCTAGCCATTACGGGTGTGTCTGAAAATATGGTATATCCCAAAAAAAAACGCCACTTCAATGGGGAATATGGTGATCAGCCATTGATTTGATTTTCGACTACTACAAAGTGGGGCCCCCGTTTACGATAGCTAAGTTGGTGAACACAACTCCAACAAGTATGTTGTGTGATACTTACAACTATAGTATGCATGCTGTTTATAAACCAAGAAATCAAACGTGTGGGGGGCCCACCAAGGGTACCCTCAGAGAAAGCCACTACTGTGTGTCTTTGCTGGTCATTTGTCGCAGCTTGACATGTTTTGCTCGACGTCATAAGAAGGTGAGAGGATACCACGGCTGCTACAAGAAGCAGAAGCCCTCACGAACGGCCACGAGACGAATCTCATCTGCAGAGACGCCGCTGTTGAGGAATATGGATGAATAGGTTTTTTTTGGCAACCACCAACAATCTTGGGATGTAACTGGTGTATGTTTGTGTTCGATTTTATGGTACATTTCAATGCATGTTAGTGTGTTTTTTTGGTTTCTTCTGCTCAGTTTCACATAGTTCAAGCAATTTCTTGATGTCAGGAATCAGGCCTGGCAACATAGATGAAGGACACCCCGATTCAACTGCGGAGATCTGCAGATCATGACTGCTGTAAGCATCGTGAATTGGTCGGACACGTGGTTTCGCTAGGTACCCACGTCAACTCAGGTGAAATTAGGTGGCCCTCCGTAGACTGACCCACATCAGCATCCCTAAATGAGCATTTAAAGAAAAAGAAACAGCTGGTTGATTCATGATTGCAAGGGGAATATAATATATATATATATATATATATATACTGTGTATATATATATATATACAGTCCTCCATCCATCTTTGGAATTATCATAGCCCAGTGTAATCCCAAAAGCAACATCGTGACATGCCCGATGTTCTTCCTTGATATGTGACGGGAATTCTCTACTACCATAAAACCATTACTGTACTGGTTGGTGGTTTGGAACATTTTTTTCCACATATTGGGAATAATAATCCTAACTGACTTTCATATTTTTTAGAGGGGTTGAAACCATCAACCAGATGATTTTAAGGATTCTCCAAAACGTTCGAGCGCCGCACAACAAGGAAGCCGGGATGGGAGTCGGCGCTCGTGAACATCACGCAACTTGGATGATGAGGACGAGAACGGTGATGATGATTGTCATTATCATATGATGGGGCTTTCCTAAAATGGAGGTACCCCCAGTTATCATCCATTTTAGTAGTATTGTAGGATTTTCCATGAAACAATCCATCCAGCTATTGGGATATGCCCATTTCAGGTAACCTCACTATGATGATTGTTATTTAATATTATGTTTATCTTATAATAACAAAGAACCAGTCAATAATGAGCTGATGCCTCCACATGTTTTTCCAGAACACATACCCTTTGAAGATGGAATGGACCCCAACAATTGCTATGTTCAACAACAAAATCATCGTCGGCAACCTTTTTTTAGTTTGCAGGTGTGCAGATCAATGTTGCTTCCGGGGAACTCAGCATCACCCGATACATGTTTTGCTTTGGCACCATACACTTTCTGGATCTTTGTGTGGCTGCATAGACAATGGGATTCGGTACCTGAGTGAAAACTACGAGGTGGGTTTGCTTTCGGAATTCAAACCCATCAACACGCGGGAATTCCAGCTACCCGGGCTTCCAAACCAGCAATCAACCATGATTTTTTACTGCATACTGTTTCTCCCTGTGTTCTTTCTCTGTGTGTGTTGAAGACTCCAGATAAGTTAATTGTGTTAGCTTTTTCAGGCAACACATCATGCTTGGAGGTTTCAAGTATCTACCAAATGTTCATGTCTCAGTTCTGTCTTTCTTGGGATAAGAGAGGCCCCATTTGACATATGGGTTACCGCCTGGTAAATTAACATAGACCCTGAAAATCACCAATTTTTAATGGAAACTAACTAGTCTTCCAACCCCTATCTGCTAGGGTCTATGTTAATTTACTGGAGGGGTAAACAATAGCAATGGTGGATGGTATGCCCCATTTTGAGAGACAGCCGAATCATCAAATCGAGGGGAAATCATGACTTGGATGCTTTGGGGTACCCCGATGACTTGGGAAACCTCCATATGGATATTTGTTGTGCTTATATAATTGGTTAGAGGTACATATTTACTACATGTATATACGTTACTATATATATATTATATATTATATTTCTAAGAATAATCATTAACCATGGATATGTGATAGTTTACTCTTTTTGTTGCTGGGAAAGATCTCACATTTTGGATGGTTCATACCCATAAGGTGGTGCCCCCCAGTGATAAGTTGGTTTATAAACCAAAGTCCCTATGGATCCAAACACTGTCTCAGAAGGTACTTAACCCCCTAAATCATACTCAAACACTTCCTAGGAAGGTACGGCTGGATCCATAGGGAGTATAGATATATCGAACATACCCTCTGGTAATTTAACATAGCTATTGAAAATCACCATTTTTAATGGGAAAACTCACTATAAATGGCCATTTTCAATAGCTATGTTAGTTTACCAGAGGGTAAACCATAGAAACATTGGAGTTATGTGGCCCCCAACTTGTGCCCCATGAGTCGATAAACGTGGCTTGCGAGGTGACGATAAGCGCGAGGTGATGATAAAAAGGTCACCTTGTGGTGAGAAAAAGATTGCTGTGTCCAAGTGAAACAAGGAACTTTTTGCACTGCTTTGAATGGCTTTTAATGGGATTTTGATGGGTGTTTATTTGGATTTAATGGGATTTGAATGAAGAATTGACGACATTTCAGGGTATATAAACATAGACTCAGGTAATGTTGATAGGATGACGATATTTGCATGGTTTTGGGCGGTTAGGATTTCAGTCGATAAATATAGATTGTGTTAGTTCCCCCTGAAACATATAACTTGATAATCTGAGTATAGAGAAGGTACACGTGTACAGCCAAACATATAGCCACTCATCAAGATGCGTGGATTTTCAGTTGGAATCCCACCATTTCGATTGCTAAATCCCACACTAAGCGGTGGTGTATCCATTTCTTATTCCAAAATCTGCATGCGTCATCTTGTTCTTTGTATTGGTGGTGAAATTACCCCCCAGGCAGCGTATTTTTTTCCCGGTTTTCAATTTTTCCTTAAGCCAATGCTTTGATTGACGGAAGCAATTACACATTGCTGCGTTCCTAAAAATCGGGAATATTGATTGAGAATATCTACGAAATCTCTGATACATGGAACATGTTTGATTGCCTATCACATCTGAAATATTATTCCAATGAATATCAGAATCACTTACTTTATTGGTGATAAGATGTGATTATATTAAAGATGTTTATTATCTCATAATATGTCAATATTGGCAATAAAGTCAGCTCTGACTCTGATGATTCCTGTGCCACTTGGACGCCACCACCGTGAATCGACGCGATCGAATTCTTGGACACGTCCTGGACACGTCCTGGACACGTCCTGGCCCTGGCAGACCTGATAAATCTGGACCCTTTTTACGGTTTCGAATTACAAAGCTTAAGGTGAAATGCTTGGTGTCCATACTTTATTTGGTTTCTAGTTTTTGGGTTTGGATTGGTTTCTCTTCATATGATTGAACATTTTTTAAAGTTTTCATATTCGCGTTGGATCAAAAGGTCTACATGCAGTTTCAGCTCTAAAGGGGAGTTTTCGGATCCAAGTGAATGCTAGGTTCATGATTTGTGGACTAATTGTGAAGCCATTTACCCTCTGGTTATGACTAACATAGCCATGGTATAGATGGCCCATAGAAATAGATGATTTTCCCAGCTATAAACCTCCATTTATGAGGGATGTTCCATGGCTATGTTAAATAACCAGATGGTAATAAATCGAGAATACAGAATCCTGAAAGACGCACGCGACTTCTTGATGACGGGTGTCCAGGGTTGGCTATGGCTGTCCGTAGATGTCGATAAACTAGACTATCAGTGGTATATCGGCAGAATCAGCCTGGAGCGCATCTATAATTATAATTCAGCTTAAGAGTTTTGTGTGTTTGAGAGTTTCAGAGATGGTCAACCACTGGTGAAGTGGTGTATTGGATTGGTAGACCTCTAGGGGTACTGCAGATACCCAAAGAGAAAAACAACAGCGGTATCCATAGTATTTCAAGCTACTTGTAGCAGGACCCAAACCACCAGTTACGAGTAGCCAGTGGTACTGTATCATGTCTCAACATGGGATGCCAATTTACTTACAAAGTTGGTCATTTTCAGCCCTATGGATCCATGGCCACGGTCTGCGAAGGTACTTAACCGACTCAACCCCCTAAATGGCTATGGATCAATGCCTATACATACCATTTTTAGGGGGATGAACATCCATTTACCAGCTATTTTGATGTGAACTACAGGGGGATATGGTTTTGACCCATCCCCAAATCATACCCCAGTCACACTTCCTAAGAAGGTACGGCTGGATCCATAGGGCACTACTAAACCATCCAGGATGTCGGGCATGGCGAAAAAATCATTGCCCCATTGATGAAGAACTAGCGCTAGTTCGACTTGTTCATGTCCGTTGAAAAGAGTGGTCCAACTGTATATTTGAAGTGAAGAAACATTTACAGTACCATAGATTAATGAACTGTTATATATATACACTGGTTGGTGGTGACTGGAACCATGGAATTTTATTTTTCTAGATGCAGTATTGGGAATTTCATCATCCCAACTGACGAACTAACTCCATCATTTTTCAGAGGGGTAGGTCAACCACCAACCAGTTTCTTATTCTTTCTTTTCTAGGTCCCTTTTCGGTGAGTACTGTAGATTCACTGGGTCGAGTCAACACAGATGAATCTTCACTGAAAGGTGCGGAAATTCACATCACTCCAAGTGGACTGTCGGGTGATTCAACTAGAATCAAGTAGGGTTCACCCTATGAGTCAACACTGCCGAAAAAAATGTGTGTCAGAAGAAATTGGGTAAGCCCCGGTTGATCATCATGTCCCCATTCAAATGGACCATTTAAGGGACATAAAATGGGGGGCAAGCCCCTCATTTTCCGACACACCCCTTATAGGAGAATGGGAACGTGTCCACTGCCTTGAGGATGTTGTGAAAGTTGGCGGAGTGGGTGAAAAAGTATGGCCATAGGTCCTAATCGGTTTTAAAAACCCCAACTCCACCGGTTTGAAACCACCAAATTTAAAGTATATCTAATTAGCTGGTTGGTGGTGACTGGAACCAATTTTTTTAGGACTTTCCATATCTTGGGAAGTTCATCATCCCAACTGACTTTCATCATATTTTTCAGAGGGGTAGGTATACCACCAACCGGTGAAGTATATCTAATGGCCATTGTTTGGGGTATGCCCCATTTTTGTAAGACAGACCAACAATATCCAAGAATCAATGATCTGGGTAAATTATAACGACCTCACTGTTCTCCCTCACTGTAATCATGGTTTTTATAGAGGAATCATCCCAAAATGGCGTAAATTCAGGCTAGTGAACTATCTCAATTTACCCAGAATGATGTGTTCCATAAACTAAAGTTGCTTTCAACAGATAAACTGAAGCTTTGCCTTTGGCAGGCTTAGTAGATCTGGGTTTCTTAAGATCAGATCGCAAGGTTTGCTGGGTCGGACGGCGGTTAAGGGGGCCATCCAAAATGCAGCTGGAACAGCTATGGAATAGTGGAGTATGGCTTTGCCCTAGCATACCAGAAATGGGGGACACCGCAGAATCTCAAGTTTGATGCATCCAATTATAGGTTGCTCTGATTTCAGAAGGGTTTATCATAATTGTCCTCAGTAGAATTGCCATGTTGGGGGTATAGTATATATAGTAATGTATAGTACAATGTTCATATTAGATTTCTCCATTTTAAGACGCACCAGTTAAGAACTTAAGTGGGATTTGAGGCTGCTGCATTTTGGGAGGCTCAAAAATATGGTTTTCATGAAAACTTTTCACCAGCGCTTTTTGTGCGCAGTCGGTTGTCCTTGGGACTGGACCGACCTGGGGATCCAGTGTGCCATTTCCCACACACCTGGAAGATCTTCGCAAGGCATGTCCCATGACATTCATGATCACCACAAACAGAGGTTGGTAAATGTCCTGTTTTGGGGATTTGTTTCACATCACCAAACGACTGGTATTTGTTGGTGATGACCAATGATGACCAATACTTGGGTGATGTGAAAATTAGGACATGTGCCAAGCCCTGGCAAATGACGGTATTGGTAAAGCCCCAAATTGACAACAGTCCATCGGGTTGGTGAAAAAAACTTCAAATTGAGCCAGATTTAGGTTCTAGCATTTGAAGTGAATGCTGGGGTCTATTGAAGAAACATTTACAGTACCATAGATTAATGAATTGTTATATATATATACACAGGTTGGTGGTTTGGAACATTAATTTTATTTTTCCGTATAGGAAGAATACTCCCAACTGACTTTAAGTCCGTCATTTTTCAGAGGGGTAGGTCAACCACCAACCAGTTATATTCACCTGGGATGATGGTGCGCGGTGCGCCTGATCTCACGAAAGTCACGAAATAAGTCCCTGCTTCATTGGGGGAACAACATTAGCAACCCGTTGGCACTGGGTACCCGCTGGTAATCTAACATATAGCTATGAATAGCTATGAGACATAGCCAGTGTTTGCACAATTTACCGAAATCCTGAATTTACCTCTGAAATCCGATGAAAAAATATGGTTTTGCATAGCTATGTTGGATTACCACTGGTAGTCATTGCATCCGGGCTGTTGACCCTTAACTTGGGATCAATCTACAAGGTGGCCCCCAGCGATGTTTGTTGGCTTATAAACCCCATGAATACTATAGTTATAAGATGTGACAAGTATCACCATGCGTTGTGTTCACCAACTTAGCGATCAAGGGGGCATCACTGTGTGCGTTTAATAGAGTTTTGAACTGATATATATAAATATATACATACAATATTAGCTAGATGGGTTTTTAAACCAACTGACAACTTGCAGGGCCGCTTTTTGGGCATATCTATATATATATATATCTATGGGCATTTCTATAGTTCAAGCACCAACCATTTGTGATTCTTGCGCTGCGAAGGCGTTTGAAGTGGATCAGAAATCTCTAAAGTCTGCGTCACAGGGCTTTCAAAGATAGCGCTTCTGTGGCGCGCGTGTCGCTGTGAACCAAGCGGAAGCCACAGGTTAAGGACCCCTTGTAATTTTGTCCACATACATAATGTATATATATATATATATATTTATACATAATATATATACATATATATGTATATACTATGTATATATATATATACATATTATGTATATGTATATATATATATATATACATATGAATATGAATCACGGTCAAAATGTTTGAAGACCACTTTAGTATTGCAAGAGTTTTTTTGTCAGAGGTGTGCACAAAAAACTGTAAATGTAAAGCGAAAAGGGATAACCTGGGACCATACACGACAGTCCATTCAACTTGGCGTAAACCAAGCACATACTGTTGTGCACATTCACAGAACGGGCAAAAACAATGATGGAAATTCAACCTGTGGTGCCCTGTTTCCTGCGGTTTCCATATCATTTGGCATCCAACTCGCTTGCGCTCTCTCTCTCTCTCTCTTTCTCTCTCTCTCTCTCTCTGTTGTTTTTGTGGCAAATTTCCTTCGAACAATATCATATATTGGAGAGGTTATTTAGCGATAACAATAGCGATAACTTAGCGATAACGATTTGTTGCACTCGGTCCCCTGGCCAAGCCATAGAGCCATTTCCATAACTTTTGAAATGAAATGAAAGGACATGAATGCAAAATGAAAGGAAATGAAAGGAAAATGAAAGGACATGAATGCACATTGAAATGAAAATGAAAGGAATATTACAGGAAAATACAGGGAAATTAATACACATGAAAGGAACATGAAAGGAGAATGAAAGGAAAGTTAAGGGAAATGAATACACAATGAAAGGAAGACGAATGCAAAATGAAAGGAACATGAAGTGTTGCCGAAGCACCTGAAACCAACAAAACAACTCCTCAATCATGAATCCATTTCCGAGCCTGTTTAGGAATGGATTTTGGATGATTTTGGCCTCATTCATGTTGGATCTCGAATATGCTTATTTCCACAAAACAAAAGCGATAACCATAACAATAGCAACTACTCAGATGTAAAGGGTTTTGACGGCGCTCATGTATGTATGTATATATATACATATATATATATATATTGATTATAAATGTGTATACATATAGGCCACATGATTGTTTATTATGTGATGATAAGAATTGTGATTGGATGTATAATCATTAGCTTACTCTCTCTCTCTCTGTATATATATATATGTATATATATATACACAATAGTATGTACATATGTATATGTTAGTCACATGATTTGATTATCATTGTACCCCAAAGAAGAGAGTTTGAAATCGTTATCATCGATACGTGACGGTGCGTCGAAGTCCGAGACGTTTGAACATTTCCCTTTCCCAGAAGTGGTTTCAGCGATGCAGGAAGTTGCCTGACTGGTTGGTGATTTCAAACATTTTTCATTTTCCATTTCATATATGGGATGTCATCCTTCCCATTGACGAACTCATATTTTTCAAGATGGTTAAAATCACCAACCAGCTGATAATTGTGTTTAGAATCATTGGTTTCCGGTGAAGAGGTTCCTTTAACACCAATCCATTGTACCTGAAAACCAGCAAGAATTGGAGGCCCTGTTCCCTTTTTGGAACTGGGCCTGGCCCAGTTACGGGATGGGTAACTAGGGTGATTTACCTGATAACTTGGGGTTGCCTATTTGATATGTTTGCCTGGTGCGGGTAAGTGTAATTGCAATAGATGCGCACAATTACCATCGGAATTTGGTATAACGGATTAGAACGGCGTATGGTTCTAAACATATATCATATATCCATATATTATATATATATATATAATATATCCTAAATTGTGAATGGAGACATTTCATCCATGGGCCATGGGAAAAATCGTTTGAGCATACGGTGTTCGAGACCGACACCTGAATGGCCCTGGTTCTGGTGACATTGCTGCCATCGCACTTGGGCGGAACGCAGCTGGAAAATGCAATGAATCGAGATCATACCTTCACTTCATCTTTTTTCACCTGGAATTGGTGGAAAAAACTACTCTTCATGGGAAATATCTCCATTTTATTCTTTGTGTGAAAAATTGTGTTGATGGTTTCATAAATGGTGGGCACGGCAGGCCCTACAGTAATTTGATATAATTATTCAATATAATTAGTATTATGTATTGGTATGGACAATCCACCATGTGCTTGGATCATTTTGTGTGGGAACACATCAATGTAAGTTGGGCTGCCCAGGTCAACTACATACAAATCCCAATTTCAAGGTTTACAGTATCTTTCCTCTGTTTCTTCTTTAACCCACCATTTTTTGATGGTAAAGACCATCATGTTTTGGTCAAATCCCAAGTGCAACGCGCTGGTTTTTTCCGCCTCACATCACGCCTCTGGCACCGGTCCAGGATCGCAGATTGAAAATCCCGCATCGTTTTTTTCTCCAAAAATGGTCAAAGTACTTCGCACATATGGGGTAAAACATCAATGTTGTGGGTGTTTGAAGGGTCTACTACGAATTTTCATTACTTTTTTTTGACCACGGCAGAGGTATGTTCAAAGTTCCACTTTTCAGGTCCCATCCGTAAAACAAATATCTGTCCGATCCTTCGCTGCCCGTTGACCGCGACTCAAGGTCGCGTACGTCTTGGGTGTACTCGCGATACCAGGGTGAACTGACGAAAGGCTGAAGGGTTAGCCCTTGCGCATTTCATCTGGGTATAGTGACTTCACAGTGACCTCGCTGGAATCATGGTAATTATCCCTTTTGGAAAGCCTTGTTTTAGGTTAGTGAATCATGAAATATGTTGCCCTTGCATTTCATGAACATATATAATGCATATAATTATATATGTTCCCATTAAAATGTCGGCTTATCAAGTTTAATTCCCATTACCCTTTGGTGATCTAATATACAACATAGCCATGAAAATGGTCAGATTTAACAATTTACACATGGATGATTTTCCACTATGTTAAATTGCAAGAGAGTATATCCCAGCAAATGTGCTAAGGATCCAAATCGACTAATGTCTTTTCAAGGGAGCTGATAGCACAAGCTAACACTGGTAATATTTGACCCGCAAGTATGGAGCTTATAGATGATTACAGATTAGATGATTATAGATGCACCGGTGGATGAGGATCGTTACTTCTTGGTTACAGCAGGAAGTGATGAATTTGTCAATTTCGTCAGAAGCCGATGGTCTACAGCCAAAGATGCTGAGATGCTGGCAGTCACCGCTGACCTTGTTTTTAGCCCCTCCAGTGCTCAACACTTTTGCCAAACACGCTTAAGAAAAAATCGAAAAGATGTTTAAACAGATGGATGGCATGAACAGTTGAACAAGAGAATGGAAAGCTCCAAATTTTGAAGAACCGAGGTAGGTGTCACCAAAGGTGGCCTATGCCGGAAAATCCACTCAAAATCATCAAACATGCAGTTGTTGTTGTTTTTTCGCCATGGGAAAATCATCAAAGCTCGGCCTGTTGGTCGCTAGGACTGTCAGCATCGTCCGGAACCGTTTCTGGAAAGTGACGTCCTCTCGATAGATGATGGAAAGATTGAATACTGTGGATGGTTGTGACATCCTGCACCAGTTGGGATTTCTATTGGGATTCCTATGAATTATGAAAAATAATGGGATTATTGGGATTCCTATGAATTATGAAAAATAATGGGATTATAAGGGGATAAACCATCTGGTGCAGGATTTCCTCCATTCACAGTAGGGATCGGGACAAGTTTGATGACATTGACTTACCAGCAAATCGGGGTCAAACGATTAGGAACCAGTGGACGCAGAAGTGTATTCGATTATCATTTTTTTGAAATCAATTTGCACCCAAAATCCGATCACATGTTTTGGCACTCGATTTTTGGTCGTTTTTTTTAGCAGCTCAATTTTGAGCTATACCCATTCAAAACCGGTCACTTTTTGTTCTCTTAGATTCTATTTCCACCCATGCCAGCTGATCACATTTCAGCAACCTCAAACACCCGGCAAAAAATGTTGTTTTGGTGCGGTAATGACCATCCCATCCATTCCCTACTTGTCTGAAAATAGCCTAGACCCCTGGTTGGTCATCCTCATCCCCTTCGAAACGGTGTAGTTTGCTCTTTCGGGGGTGGACCCTCCATATCCCACCTGAAAAACAGATAAAAGTACTGAAAATACAGGGTAAAACATTTTTATAGGTACCTGGAGGGTCTAGGTAACATGATTCATATAATCATTGCATTTTACCCATATGCTCCATGTATGCAATATTTACCAACATTTGCCCTAAAAATAACCCAAATGTAGGTTTAAATATACCATACTACATGGAGCATATGGGTTATAATCACTATATAACTATATAGTTTATGGGATAGAACCATCATTTTCCTAGTCATTCCCTTCTCTTTTCCTCCTTTTCAAGCGCTGGAAATCCAGGCAGGGGCCCTGGCGCTGCTGGCCTTGCTGTTGCCGCTGGCAACTCTGGCGCAGGCATGGTGGGCCCAAGGGGCCCAAGGCCTCGAAGCCCCAAAAAGATAGACAAACGGAATCTCCCACTCAAATATATCCCATAGGATCCATGTATGGTATATATGCTAACATAAAGGTGGTATATTGATGGTAAAATATGGGATCCATGTTACCATATATATATATAGCAGCACCATGGATCCTATGGGTATCGATGAAGAAATGAGAAGAATTAGACTTTTCGAAATATCTTTTTTGGGATTACGTTCCTATCTTTTTGGGCTTTACATGGGTTTTAGTATATGACTATTTTGGAGGCAACCGTTCATTGACCAAGGCAGCTCATTAATCCATAAGTGGGACTAAATGGGGGAGTCGTATTTGACATGGAAATATCTGAGTCATGATGAGTATGAGGTCGATTTCTCGGATTTTTTTCCTCTTCGCATCCCCTTCTGTTGGATGAGGCTGTCTTGGTGAACCAATACTTCTGGCATTCTCTGCGCCTAGGTCCGGGCGACTGGCGTCAAGGGGCCCTTGATGGCGAAGTTGGTGTATGACTAGGTTGACTAGGATTCATGGCGGCTGTATCAAACTGCTTGGGTTACAAAGCAACTGGGTTACAAAATGTTACAAACCAAGTTGCAACTTGGGGGCCTTTCCCGTAGTGTGACAATCAAGATTGGATTTCGATAGAATTCTTGTAACCATGCAAGTTGGAGGCTAAAGATATAACAATATGGATAAAGAGGTTATAAAATTACAGGTAATCTGCAATTAGATGTTATAGATCATATATAGATGTTAGAGAACTCAAAAAATATATATATATATATATAATCTAAATCTAAACATATTTGGAGCTTCCAAGCTATGGCAAGCTTCACCTCCAGCGAGCGCTGGATCTCCAGGCGCTATCATCCGGTCGGCCTTGGCTGCGGCGCTCTTTCGACAGACGTAACTGGGACGGAGCTAGTGGCATTGATAGCGGATTTCTATCAAGTTGCGGCCCCCCAGTGATGTCTGTTGGTTTGTAAACCCCGTGAATACTATCGATAACTGTAGTTATAATGTATCATAAACCATGCTGAAATTGGGGTTGTGTTCACCAACTTAGCTTGGGCCCACTTTGTAGCAATTTTCCCTGTCAACATACCTGGTGTATTAAGACTTCATTATACTTCATTTATAAAGATCTCCAGCAGGATAGGGCCACCAGAGGACTGTAACGTAAGTCCTGGTGGCAGCAATGTCCATAATTATGCCCAATTACCAAAACCGATTCACATGGCAGGTTGTGAATACAGAACTGTGAGACACCCTTCTACCTGAGAGTCGGGGGTTGATTTGCTACATTGAACTGAAGGGTATCGATACGGTATCCCCGGAAGAGTCACTTGTTGCCCAAGACCCACTGTTGTCAAAGTCACTGATACGTGAATCGTTGTGTTCCAAAGAAAGCTCTTTCAACACATCAACAACAGTGTATTTACCCATAGGATCCATGTATGGTATATATGCTAACATCTGGGGTATATTGATGGGATCCATGTTACCATATATAGCAGCACCATGGATCCTATGGGTTATAGCATCCATGAGCCTTTGATTTGCACTCTTTACAATCATAGGCCCTAGGATATGATAGCATCCTGCATCAGCATTGAAGCAGAGCCGAGTTACCTGAGACAGTGGATCAAATGCTGCTACCCTACAAAGTGGGGCCCCCTCCAGTTATAAATTGGTTATAAACCCATGAATACTATAGTTATTGGAGTTATGTGCGCCAACTTAGCTATCGAACGGGGGCACCACCGTTGTAGCTCCAATGACCATAGCATCCATCGGAGAAATAACCAGTGCCTATCGGCCTATCGCCAGACGGATGATCCCCCAACCCCCAGAAATCCGTTTGTTCTTCAGGGCACCGGTTTCGCCGTTTCGCGTTTCGAACGACTCCTTTCCAGCAACAGTAACACAACATAGACTAGAGAAACAGTATATACCCTATGGATCCAAACACTGTCTCAGAAGGTACTTCACCCCCTAAATCATACCCCAAACACTTCCTAGGAAGGTACGGCTGGATCCATTGGGATATATATATATAATGCCATCGCTAGGAAAATGTTGCAACTGTGATTCTGGATAGTGACTTGCTAGAATTGTTGCAAGAATTGTTTTCAAATTATCTAACATTTAGCCACACTAGTTTTCTATCTATAATAGTTCCTGCAGTAATCAAAATAAACAAGAAATTACCATATTTCTACGGCATTTAAACTATCAACGGGTGCTTAGCATTTTCCATTGCCCACCTCTGTGGAGTTTGGTTTCGGCCTTCGCCATGGAAGCTGGGAACGTGGTGCGAATTCATGGACTGCAGAAGGCCGGGGAACCGGTTTCCCTGGAATCAAGAGGTCAATTTTGTATCAACAGTCCCTCTAGAAAACGAAGATATACAAGGTGAGGCCCCCAAATGATAGCTAAGTTGGTGCACATAACTTCAATAACTAGAATTTATATATTTATGATATATCTATATATATACATAGTTAGTGGGGCTATAAGCCAAGTTGTAACTGGGGGTCCTCACCTTGTAGTTATGGACAATGGCTTGTCTACAGTTGATTTACCTATAGAACATGGTGATTTTGCATAACTGTTCTTTTACAGGAGAGTAATTACCCAGAGTCAGATGGAGCCTAGCCATATGTGGGCTGGGGGGTCATTTTATAGATGTGTGGTTTGGCAGCATTGCAAGAACCCACGCGACTTTGGAGTTAAGCCCAACTAAAATGCTGGACTTTATTGGAGGATATTGGAGGAATATATTGAATATATATATATAAATTGATATATGTATATACCTGCATCCTCGTTGGGTTGTTGTATTTCTGCCTCTGTTGGAATTTCTGCTTTTCTGACTTGGCGCTGTTTCTTGGAATTCAGCGGCTCTTTTTGGAAATTCATGTGTTGGAGCAAATTTGGAACTCCCAATCCCATCAAATCCCACCAGAAAGTCAACCACCAACCCTCACTCCACGCATGAAGTTCTTTTGATCTCATGGTTGGGATTGCCATGGTCAGCCGCTGCAGCGCATGCGCCATACTCCTGGTGGTGGGGCATGCATGTTTTAACTCTTATTGCTGTGCAAGGGTGTGACACTTGAATGATGTTGGCAGCAGATCTTTTTTGAAAAAACATTTGTGCCATTCTTCGCTGCAGCACTGTGTGCTGGAAAAGTCGTTGTGCCCCTTTAGCTTTGAAAAAAAAAACTTGGGTTCGCTACAGGGATAGCCATGCCGGTCAAGCAGGAGATGCCTGCCGATGAGTCCAGTGTTCCGACTGTCCCCTCCGGTCAGAAACCCCTGAAGAAGACCAAAGTGAAAATCACTGACTTCAGTTTCGCTAACAAGTTGGAAGACTGCAGGTTAGTGCGGGAACTTCTGAGGGATGGTGGAAGGCTCATTCGATGGGAATCCCAGGAAAAGGCGAATGTGATCAGTCTGAGTGCCCTAGGCCTTAACTCCAAGGTAATGTGCATGCTGGCAGACCACCACTGCTCCTCTACGACCTCGGTCAAGCCACCAAGCATTGCCTTCCTCAAAGCGCAGGTGGGCATAGGGTTGGCCAACACTAAAGAAAAACAAAGCATCCGGTACAAAAAATAGTTGAAAGCAGATATATGAATATATTTTATACTATATATATAATGTATATGGCATACTGCTTATAATATGGTGTCCTTTTTTATCGGCCTGTTTCCCCTGGCAGATTTGGAAATTGCGCACCCTGTTGGCTGTTCCATTGCAGCCGGTGGCAATTCACCATGATGCGTGGAATATGAAGAAGCTTTTTTCCCTGTCCCTTCGTCGTTCTGGTGCGGATTCACGCAGCAACTTTGAGCAGAGTCCCAATCGCCGAGTTCCTTTGTCACAGCTATACGCAATAAATGTTTGATTTGGGATGTTTTCTCCTGTGGTGCATGATGAAATCATTTAATTCACATCGCCATCTCAGGACGAAGCGGTTGGCGATTTCTACGAGGTCATGTTTCGCTACTGGGAAAAGCAGCTGCATGAGCTGCATGCAGCCCGCCAAGCTCGACGTGCTGAAGCACCTTCGCCCGATCTCGTGGTCATTGACGACGATGGCGATGGAGATAAGATGGCTGAACTTGAGAAGCAGTCGCTCGCTGCAGCCGAGAAGGGCATCATCGTCGATGGCTACGAGAAGGTGGACGATTTGATCGATCTCAGTGCGGTCGAGGAGCCGCAGGGCGCTGAGAAGATTGACCATGTGCAGCCAGCTGCAGCAGCTGCTTCTGAGCCCACTGGCACTTCTGAGCCCACTGGCACTTCTGAGCCCACTGGCACTTCTGAGCCCAGTGGCATTCCTGAGCCCAGTGGAACTCTTTCGCTTGAGGAGGCCAAGGCTCGACTTGCCGCGCTTCAGCAGTAGCTTGTTCCCAATTGGGCAACCACATATGCTTTCAATTTCAATCCCAGTGGTTGATATTTATTTTTGAACGAGTTTCCAATTGAAGCTGGATCCTCTTCAGCTTCCTAAGGGAGATTGCCAAGCGGCAGCAAGCCAAGTTGATCCAAGACTCCAAGTCCCAGTCAACTGGTGTGGATGAGATGCAGACTGTTCCTTTTGATCCTGTCCTTGCGCTGGAAACCTTGCACTCTGAGCAGCACAGTGCTGAGAGCCAAGGCGCTGAGCATGGACAGGAACCTTCCGATCCACAGCTTGGAGAACTCCTTCGCGCAAAGACCTTGAGGCTTGAGGATGTGGCGGACACCCAGGTTGATGAGCCAACGTCTCCCCCCAACACTGTGGGCACAAAGCCCGAAGAATCGGAAGTGGAAGTTGTTGAAACCCCTCACAAGCCTTTGCTTGAATGGAGAGGCCACAACTCAGATGAGGCCATCGACTACTTGAAGGAGACGCCCAAGAAAGATGATACGCAGCCGTCCGGTGAGGTGATGCAGTCCCAGGATTCTCGAAGCAGTCCTCCGGAGAAGCTTGCCAAGTCTGAGCCTGCACCTGAGCTTCCCAAGTCTGAGCCTGCACCTGACAGCCAGTTGGCCGAGGAGAAGCTCAAAGTTGCCCAGCCCGAGCTGGCACCTGAGAAGCAATTGCCTCAGAGCCATGTTAGCCCGGATGACAAAGCAGCTGCAGGTGGTGACCAACAGACTGCCAACAACCGTGCCCTTGCGAAGCTCCCAGGCTCTCGCCAGGAACAGCCCGATGTGAAGGCCATCGAGGCGACAACTGATGACGTTGAGATCCTTGCTGTCAAGAAGTCAGATCGGGCATCCTTGTTGTCTTCACTGAAAGACATGAACAGCAAGGGTCTATCTCTGGGCCAGGCCATTGAGAAACTGACCGCTGATGAGGGTGTCGAGGTTGGTGGGATCCCTGTCACCACCCGCGTGGACCAGTTCAAGCAGAAGCGCCAACGTGGACCTGATGGTGCAGACGATGGTGACAAGCCCCCTTCCAAGCGCCCCACTGGCAGAGGTCATGGAAGGGGGCGCGGGAAGGGGCGTGGGAAGGGCCGTGGGAAGGGCCGTGGGAAGGGCCGTGGAAAAGGTTCCAACAAAGGATCAGGTGAGGCTGAGGAGTCCGAGGATGTGGGTGAGGCTGAAGCTGCATCTGAGGAGCCAGAGGCCCTTTTGACAGTTGAGCCAACTGAGGTGGCCACTCCTGCCGAGGGTGTTGAGGTGGTGAAAGGGAAACCGGGTGGAAAGGCAAAGCCTACCAAGCCCACCAAACCGAAGAGCAAGGCGAAGAGCACAGCAAAGGCAAAGGCATCTGGCAAGAAGAAGGGAAAAGGTGAAGCAGCTTCCTGCCGGAAGAGAACTGCTGATGCCGTGGAAGTTGAGTCTGCAGAGGCACCTGATGAGACTGAGGATGGCAAGAGCAAGAAGCCGAAGGCAGCTGATCAGGTGGGCACTGAAGGTGAGGATGGCAGGAAGAAGCCGGGAAAGCGCCCCAGCTTTGCCCGCCGGCCTCTCCCTGTGACTGCGCCAGCTTCAGATCGCTGGCATGCCATTCGCAATGCTTTCAAGGATCATGTGCAGCCCACGATCTTGAGCGCTGGAGGTACTGTCTACTGTTGGGAGGAGTGTGTTGCAATCATCAAATCTGGTAAGAAAATTTGTTTCAATCAGGGTTCCTCATGAACTCATGTGTTACTGCTCACCGCAGTTTCAAATGCTCCAGGAGCCTTGGTACAACTGTGTCACGAAGGCTTTTGGCGGCAAGGACACTGATGCTGCCGAGTACAAGAGCTTGGCCGAATCGTGCCTGCCCAATTTCCTTGCTCTTCTCGAGCAATCTTTGTGATGGTAGCACACAGAGTCTTGAGCCGAGTGCAGCTTCAACTGCTATACTATATATAATATATTATGTTCAATACATATATAGGGCTTACAAAAAAAAAACTATTTTCGGATTTCGCTTTCATGGGTGAAGCTGCCTTTCTTCTCTGCTGCGGAGTGTGAGACCACACTCACGCTTTGGGTCTAGGTGTGCGTCTGAGCACACATTTTGATGCTGGTTGATCCATGCTGGGCGCTCCAACATGTGGAACATTACCTGGGTTCAAAACTGAACTGCTATGCGTTTGTTTCATGATCTTTTGATTCATCTCTACTGGACCAAACCCTCATGCCCCTCTTCCACAGAACTTTGCGGCCCACACTGTCCCCGTGGCCAGGTGATGTATGGTCTTCGTCGTGGTGGCATTGGCCTCGCAAAGTTCGATGAGGGGCCCTGGGATGATCAACCACGTGCATCCGGCTGGGTTTTGAGATTTGACAGAATTTGAATTGTCTACACTTTGGACCATCGTGGTCGTGACCATTGCCTGTGTCAACATCCGTAGCATTCAGTGCTCATATATGATATACGAACTCCACTGATCACTGCTTGCTGCCCCTTGTCATTGTCTCTTTTGCAATGCGGCCGGATGAGCAGCAAACCTTCTTCAAGAGAATGTTTGCAATGAAGATTCCCAAAGTTTCTTGACTACTGGCAGCGTGTGTTTCCTGAAATTGTTCCATGCCGCATGTCACCAAATCCTTGAGACCCTTGCTCCCAGGTGGTGATTCTACTGATACTACTGGTATCATGGATGGAGGACCCGAAAGATGTGAAACAAGACTTCCAGGTGTTAGAGTACTTTGCGGGATGCGCCCGGATAGCAACTGTGGCTCACCATTGTGGGTATCAGTCAGCTGCACATGAGATAGATTTCGGCGCCTCCAAATCCAAGAGGTCAGGGCGTCCCAGTGCCATGGACCTCAACTCGAACGCTGGCTTTGTCATTGCTATAAAATTGGTGTTACGGTCCAAATTTAATGCAGTGGTGGCAGTGTTTGCCATATGTTGTAGCAGCTTCGTGCCAGTGAACAGGGGCACTGGTCAGCGTGACATACTAGTACCAGAAGGCGATGAATCAGTAGTCAGTGTGAGAAAAGCCAACAAACTTGTTTGTCGGATCCTTGGCCCTTTTGCAGCTGATATTAGTTAACTCCTTGTTAGCCCCAGTTTGGGGTGGAGCCTATCAAATTTCATTTTTGTTACCGCCCATGCTTCCCTTTGTGCCTAGGAGCGTTATATTGATGATTTGCGTCATTTGCGCTGGTGGAACTATATGCATGGAAAACCCTGGCAACAGCCTCATAGGGATGCACTCTAGGTTTGTTTGGCTGGTCAATCTATTCAGCTCCTTTGGCATTCGAGCCCCTTGACATAAAATAGCAATCAATGAGTATGTTGCAGCCACCATGCTGTTTCAATATATATTTCAACATGCTGCTGTAGCTAAGATGTTCAGAGTTGCCTTCTGGATGAGAAAGCACCTTGCGATGACTTGGAAGCGCACATGGGTGTGGTCCACTTCTCAATCAGTTGAAGCTCTTGATCTTGGGCCTTTGCTGCCATCTGAGAAAAAGACGAGTGTCCAAACCACAAAACGGTGGGTGGGGAAAGATGGGAAAAAGAAATGGCAGGGCACTGACAAGCTCAAGGCCACGCAGTATTTGGACACAAGTTAGTTTTATTTTTCAATTCTAGCCTGGCCAAAAGTTTTATATGATTATGATGCTTGATATCCGATACTCTGTCCCACTTAGGCAGTATACATATCGCTTTGCTCGCAACATGGTTCAACTCTTTCCTCGCTTCTTCGATGAAAAGCCCTACGAATCCCTCCCTGAAGTGCCTCACTTTAACTGATTAAATTCTCGAACCGTGTCTCGATTAACATTATATAAATATCCAAATACCTAAGGTGTCCGCCAACAAGACTTTGATCAAGCTGTTCAGCGAGCTGGACTATGACAACCTGTTTGATGAATGCAGTGACTTGAGGGATGTGTTAGTTTATTGCCGCGGGTCAAAGCTGATCCGCATTCCTCCTGAGTGGAGGCCGCTGCTTCCCACAGAGCTGTGAGCCGAGTTGCTGATCCACAGCTCGGGCTTGTGGATTTCCTGCTAGGAGTGAAAATGAAGTCAAATTTCGAAAGTGGATCGGAACTTCATTTGGAACTTTCAAATCTTCCCATAGTGAGAACCTTCATGATCTTAAAAAAGCCATATTGGGTGAGCCTTCATACTGTCAAATTCGAAGCCTTCATGAATTCTATGAATGATATATATATATATATTCCATCAAATTGGGAGCCTTCATGAATTCTATGAACGCTGCAATTTCCGTCAAATTGGGAGCCTTCATACGTTCAATGAAAATTATGATTTTCCGTCAAATTGAGAGCCTTCATGAATTCTATGAATGCTAGAAATTTCCGTTAAATTGGGAGCCTTCATGAATTCCATGACTGCTATGATTTTCCGTCAAATTGGGAACCTTCATAAATTCTGTGAATGCTAGCTGTGATTTTCTTCAAATTGGGAGCCTTCATGAATTCTATGAATGTTGGAAATTGGAAGCCTTCATGAATTCTATGAATGCTGTAATTTCCGTCAAATTGGGGGCCTTCATGAAGTCCATGAATGCTATGATTTTCTTCAGATGTGGAACCTTCATGAATTCCATGAATGCTTTGGTTTTCCGTCAAATTGGGAGCTTTCATGAATTCCATGAATGCTATGATTTTCTTCAAATTTAGAGCCTTCATGAATTCCATGAATGCTATGATTTTCTTCAAATTGTGAGCCTTCATGAACGATATAATGGAAAAAATGGTGATTTTTAGCGGCGTCTTTTCCCGTCCTAGCGGCGTCTTTTCCCGTCCTAGCGGCGTCTTTGTTCGTCCAGCCCATTTATGAGATCAGACATGAACATTTCCCTTAAATCCCGGCAGTTCAGTTCCTCGACACTCATGGATGGTGAAAATTTGATCGCCAACCAAAGCTTTGTGGGACTGGATGATGATGCCCTGAAAGCTGAAATTCAAAGCTTGCAGGAGAATGTTTCCAAAGTTTGGGATGCAGTTTGGTTTTGAATAGTTTTATTGTTTATTTGGATATCAATCTGGTATAATCTGGTATCTACTCAATTCATTCTTTCCCAGGAGATGATGAAGGGCATTGCCCCTGCACACGTCCCAGTGGCTGCCCCATTGAGGGTGTCACAGCCGGGTGGTGGCGCGCCTTCGGTCCCCGGTGATTCGGAGATTACAAAGGCTTTTGGGTTGCAGAGTGGTGTAAAAAAAAACCTCATAAAAAGTTATTAATATAAATCGATCAAAAACTATAATCTTCGAGTTGCACCGGCTGGCGATGAGGTTAATGAAGATCCCTACCACGCGGCTCCAGCACCTTTGGCTGAGTCCCCATCCCTGGCCCGGTGTCTCTCCTTCGGAACACTTTCGCCTGATGGGGGGGCGGGGTGTCAGCAGTATACTGATGGTACCAAAAAATCTGAGACACCTGTTTCCGCTGTTACCCAGCTACTTTCTCAGCAAGCTCTTCGGAAACGTGTTGAACGATTGATGAAGGCTAAAGAGGATGGCACTCTGAAGGTCCCTGAGGAAATCGTTAAGGAATGGCGTAATGGCAACCAACAAAAGTTGTTGGAGGATTTCAAAGAAGCAGGGCTTGACAAGGACCTTGATCCCTGTTATCCACTGGCAGTAGCATCACAAGCTGGTTTCCCAATCTCAAAAACCGATGTCATTTGACCTTTTCTCCATTGGGGCTTAGTGTTTTTTGGGTCCATCAAAGATGCAACCAAAAAGGACCAAGGTAAGATGGAATGACTTCAACCGCAATGCTGGGGTTGGGGATCTCATCTAGAAGAATCACAACTGTGGGGACAATGAGTTGTTTTTGTTTGGGACAAATATATTATAAGTTCAATATACAAGAATATTTTATTTCTATCTTATATAGCCCCAGGTGTTTAACATATGTTTGCAGGACAAGTTCGTTGGGAAGTCTATGAAACGCATTCGCGAGAAGATTTCTGAAACGGACTTGTGGGTTGATGGTGGCTTCTACAGTGAGAAGGATTTGAGAGATGATCTTAAGCTATCAGAGACGCTTGTTTCAATTCAGTTTGATAGGTTTTCATAGACCCCATGTACACTCCAATCGCTACAAATACGCAATACTGGTGCAACACATACCTTTCGATTTGATTTTTTACGCTGATCACAGAGTCCCTCCTGGCCCCCTCTTGTTCAAGCGGGCCTCCCCAGGAAGAGAATCAAGAACATCAAGAAGCTTTGCGAGGAAACAAAGGGCTGGGTGCGGTGTCCTGTCTGCCATTTATACTTGGTGAAATTTGTGGGCCCAGATCCATACAAGAATGAATCAAATGCCTTTGGAATGCCAATCGCGCATTATGGTTGAAACCTCAAATTTTGCACTCTCGTCATCTCACTCTCTAAGGCGTGACGTCTATGAGAAAGATGTTCGTCTCTACTGGTATGAAGGTGGCCTCAGAGCAAAGAAACTGAACTTTGGCCAGAGTTTGACGCCAACATGCATGCGCAATTCTCATATCGATATATATCATATAATATATAATCTAATATGTTGTATATATATATATATATATTACACCCACATCGCCACTCCTATGGTTGTGGGGAACCCAAAAAGAAAGTCAAAAAATATCAGTTTTGTTACTCCTCTCTCTCGCCCCTGTCGCTCAGGAAGAAGCACCGGAACACCACCAGAGAGGAGTCCTCTGATGTCGACAGCGATGCTGACCTGCACGGTGATTTGGAACCGGGGCAGTTTCAATTCGAACCTGTTGCAATGGGCTCAGGCCTGGTTGGGAATCGATATTGATTTTTCATAACTTATACGAGTTTTGTTGTACCTGGTATGTGTCAAGTCATAGTTCTGGTAGACATGACCATGAAAACCCCCTGGCCAGATGAAGAAAAGAAAACGGAAAAGGCAGAGGCTTTGGCAGAGGAAACCAAAGCGTTGAAAATGATCAGCTTTCCGGAAATGGATAGTGATGGGCAGCCTTCTTCGTACACAAACAAGGTGTTAACTTGTACCGGGAAATGGCAAATGAAAATGCATGATCTCGCCAATGGCTTGGACAAAAGCAATCCAGCCATGCAGTCGTTTCCCATCTGCAAATCTTACAGTAGTCATAGCCAATATTCGATTGCGGTTTTGCTGTGTGGAGGCCCCCTTCCTTTGGGGAGTACTTGGAAAACATATTGGAATCATAGGGTATCTCGTCCACCCATATTCTTGTGGCCCTGTGGTGATGCTATTTCTTGACCCGGTCTACCCGAGGCTGATCAACAAGGCAGCGAGCATTGGGAAGAACATCGAGCTCGCTGCAGACAAGGTTTCTGAGGTCAATTCTGAAGGCATCGCTGATGGCTTTACTCTCAAGCATCTTGCCATGCAATACCAGGGTCCTCTTTATCCTGTCTAAGGTTGGTTAGTAAAATACACTACATGGGTATAACATATAAAAATCGGGAATTCTCTGTCCACACCAAACTGTCGCACATGTGTCGTTCATGAGCGGCCTAGCCCATTGCCTAAGGCAGCAGGACAAGCTTCGTGACTATTTTGCCGAGTGCAAGAAGATGCGCCCCGGTTGCATGAATTTTTGCTACACTTCCAACCACATGAAGAAGCGTGGCTTTTGAGACACGGGTTGCCTCTAAACCAATTAAATAGAGGATTTATTGCCACTGTCAAAATCTAAATGCAATTTTCCATTGTCCACCACATGGATGAATTTTCCCAGAACCTTGTAACCCTGCCCAAAGTTCATTTTCAAACGGCCTCAGGTGCCGTGAAGCGTTGAATCTTCAAAGCCGCGCGCAGCTGCTTGACCAAGGGGTGGGATACCTCCGTGGCATGTTGGAAGCGGCATGTTTTCTTTGGTTGGGTTATATTAGTCTTCTACAACTTGTCCCTGCTGAAATTATATAAACAAAACCAAAGATAGGTAAATAACGGATGTAGCCTTTTGATATATCATCAGTCCCTGAGTTTATGCGGGCCCAGGTGTTATAGCTGATTGGGTCAAGAAACGGATGATAAAAGCAATGTGGGGAATCTGCTGCTTCTAGGCCATACTTGGCTTACTTGAAGCAGAAGAACAAAGCCAAACTTATGGCTGTCAAGTCTGAAAAGTGAACTTTGATTTAGATCATTGCGGCACCAAACTCGCTGTTTGAAGCCTTTTCAGCTTCCTCCAAGCCGAGCGGTTCTTAAATCAAGACGACTTGGAACACCTACTGTAACCTTTGTTTTGCTGGCATTTGATGCCGGGTTTGGTGCTACTTTTTCACACGGGGTCCAGCAGGCGTACCTGCAGGTATTTTAGCTAAGATAGCTTTGTGTCAGGTGAATGTGTGTGGCAGCGTTCACTTCAGTGTGCCTACTGCGGGAACACCTGCAGTGGATCGAACCATGCTGCGGGGGTTAAAACACTGGCCTTACATTGCATGGTGTTGCAGTGACTGGCTAAGCCCCAGTATTCTCCAATATGTCTTGATCCCCATTGATCCAAGAATTTATATGCCAGGTGCTTCTCACGCTGGACCCGTCTTGCGGCAAGCTATTCAAAGCATTGCTGATGGAGCCACCCGGATTTTTATTTGTGGGCAAAACAAAATCAAAATAAGATGGACCAATGATCACCAGGATACTCCAGGGTACCATAGTGCATGATCTCATGAAGTATGCTTGCCCTTCCCAGGCTCCGGCGACAACCTTGGCCAACAAAACCCGGGCCTTGATCGAAGAGCATGGGAAGGCCTTCACGCGGGGCACTATGAGCTCAGTGGCCGTGACGCCGCAGAATGTCACTTGACCATATTTAAGATTTTCTGGTCCTGGTACATTCTCGGATTTAGTTACGATAAAAAGGTTCAAGTCAAAGCATGTCCACTCCGACATGTAACCAACTTGATGAAAGCTGCCCAGGCGAAGAGAACCTTTGACAGCCTGGTTATGAGATTCAATCTTTCGCTCAGAATCAAAGTATCCGAGTACGCGCATTCAGAGGGAAATGCTTGTGTGTCGATTCCGTATTTGCAACCCTCTGCTATTCTGCAGAATTTGTTGTTGAGAAACTAATGGCTTGTCTGCGGTGGCAATCAGATTGCGGAATCAAGCCAACTACTTCTTGCATTCTGGGATGCGTATAGAGAGAACCATGGTGAACATGAAGTTTTCAAACATAGTCGAGAGAGGCTTGCGAGAACATTTCCCATCACCATACATGGGGATGGCGGGAGGACCCAAAAGAGGCAACCACTAGAAATTCTGTCCTTGCAACCAGTGATTGGTTTGACTACAATGGCGTCGAAAGCAGCCATGAAGTGCACATGCAGCACATCAGTGCATTGCGGGTCGGGCAATGTGGCAAACCCAGCTTTGCAGCGGTTGAATTCAAAGTGTAGCACATTCTTGACACATTTCCTGGTGTTTGCTTACCCTTCAAAAGCCTACAAGGCAGACTACCCCAACCTCTTGACAGGCTTGCTGGAATGTGTTTGCTCAAACCTTGCTGTGGTTTGTGAAGAAGGGCTGGTGGTTCGGGAGCAAATTTGTTTTCCCGCTTGCATTGGCTTCAAACTTGATATGGAGTGGATGGTCAAGGTTGGGAGCTTGACAAGGTCCTACCAAAATGTTGGAATTGTGCGCCCTATCCCTTGCTGTCACGAATGTGACGCAGGGTCTGATGGGGTGCCTTTCGAGGATGTGAACCCTGGAGCACGCTGGGTCAGCACCCGTTTTAGGACGCTTCCTTGGAACGTTCCCCCACCATGGAATTCCATACCATTCGATCGACAGTCTCCGGCAAAATTTCTGCGAAGGGATGCATTCCACATTTTCCGCCTGGGGATTGCGAGAAATTTTCTTGGAAGCAGTATATACTTGCTGATTTACATGGGTTGCTTCTTGGCTAGCCAAATGAACTGGACATGCTAGCTGCTAGAATTGCAGTTTCCCATGTTTGGACCAAACAGGGTGTCGCCCTTCAATTGTAAAGTTGCGTTTAACTGCCATCAACTGATATAACCCACCCCCTAACCTGGGTTATTCGAGTTGTAAACCAATAACTTAACTAGCTATGCACCACAACACTGAAGAATACATTCTGCACCTCGCTCCCTTTCCTTTTCTAACCAATCGGTTGTTCTATCATATATACCTTTCTGCTTTAACCAGCCGAGGCTTCACTCCAGAAGGTGAGGATGGGTCTGTGGCGAAGTGCTTGGAACGTGCTTTTGGTAGTTTGCGGCTGTTCTGCCTTGCTAATGGATTGCACATCAGCGGGATCCGTGGCTTCACTACTGCTAACATGCATGGGGCAAAGAATGCATACCCATGGGTAGGCTGCAAGGGTTCAGATTCAGTTGTTATGTTGAAATGGCTCCGCTTCTTTGTGGCCTTGGTACTTCAACAAGATGGATGGTCTAGAACTGATCGCAAAGTTTTGAGCTGGGTCATCTCCGGCGCCAAAGATGGGCTAGCCTTTTCACAAGGCATCCACGGACATGGCATTTGGCTAGCTCAATCGTGTGTGGCATTTTTACGAAAGACTTTGCAATCCTTTGGCGCGTCCTATGCGCTTTTGGCAAACTATGGCTTGAACTGTGGATACAATTTGTATGGGATGGTGCCAAAGTTGCATGCGCACCTTCATTTCCGGGCAGATTTTGATGATAGCTTGGCTGGGGAATGGCAGCACACTTTAAACCCAGCAGTGTTTGACAACTCAATGTCAGAAGATTTTATAGGAAAGGTGGCCAGGCTAAGCCGCCGGATCTCATTCAAAAACATTGAGAGGACAATCCTCCACCACTACCAAGTGAAAGTCAAATTTGAGATTGACAAATTCAAGAAGCGACGCTGACAGTGAAAATGGCTAAGGTCCCGGCAGTTGAGCAGGGATGGACTGGATGGGATAGTCTACATAAAACTTCTTGAGAGCGGCAGTTGCAGGGGCACAAGTGTTGAACAACACCATTGGACCCATGGCTTTCCATCATCTATAAATTTGTCAGCGGCTCTTTTCACAATTTAGCGGCTGATTTTGATATTTAGCGGCTCTTTTACCCATCCCCAAACTTAGCGGCTAAAATAGTGCATGGCATGAAGTTCAAGGTATATATATATATATTGCATATCTATCTATCTATACAATTTGTTTGGGCCAAGGGAGTTCCTGTGACATGTGCGAAACCGTGATTTGATCCCAGGCATCCTTGAACGGCGTCCTGGCAGTCTCTGGGCTGACCTTTGGGGTGTTTTTCCAACAACGCTTGGGATCTCGCCTAGAAATGGGATATCTTCTGGCTATAATGTCAAACCCGGATTTTGCTACAACATGGTTTATGACAATTAGGGTGATACTCCCCTGATATAGTCATAATATGATACTTTTTTTTGGTATCCCGTATCCCCCAATTAAACAGACGTTTGGGGTTTATTAATCCAGGGTTGACATTAGCCATGAATCTCGTTGCTGCTTTCAACATACGTATCATGTTTTGATGATGATGCCCCCCTTTTTCTGGAGGATGATCCACAAAAACAGGCGTCCCATCTTGCCGTCTAAGATGATGCAACCCACAAAGAGCCGTAGTCTAACAGGATTGGATTGTTTGTTATTAGACGTTCAATGACAAGCAATTCATTAAAAACACACAGTAGCAGTAATGGTTGTATTAACAACACATCAAATAATATGACTACATAAAACAATAATTAGAAAAACAAACAATAAACATGACTATTTCAAAATTGAACAATACTGAACAGCAATGACTCATTCGCAATGGTTGTTTGAATTTCGCCATGGCATTCCCCCATTTTTTCCACAGGTGCTGCAAGCGCCGTATTCAGAGCGATGGGTCGTGCAGCCTCTGGACGGTGCCGCGCCGGTGGCGCTGCGGGTGCAGCATCTGCGGATGGCGCGGAGGATGTCGGAGACTGCGATGGGCGGAGACTTTGACGCAGGAGAAACAGTTAGCTAACCAGCAAACATGATTTTCCATTGGATTTCAAAGGATTTTATGGTGATTTACTGGTGATTTACTGGTGATCTCGCCAACTTTCAACATTCAGGGGGCTTATCTGTGGCTTATTAGTGGCATCAACAACCACTAATAACATCTAATAAGGGCTTAGTAAGCACTAGCTGTTGGGAGCAATATCCAAAATCTTGGTTGATTGATTATAAAGTGGGGCCCTACAGTTACCATACAGTACACCAACAGAACTATGGAACATCACCATGTTGAATCGGTAAATCATATGAATGTGCTATGTTCTATAGCTATGTTAAATTACAGAAGTATCTGCTAAGTGACCAGCAAATGGTAGCTAGCAGAAATGGGATTTGACATGATTTAACCATCTATGTTAGCAAATTTGGTTTAAAACTCCAATAACCGCCGGGATTGTGTGGATATCAATCTCTATAATTCATGAGGTTTTTTAACCAATTCATATAACTAGGGGTCCGCCGTGCAACCATCTTATGGTGGGTCAGCATGTATCAACAATCTAAATTGTATTAAGTGTTTATATCTGGATAGTTCATTCTCTACACAATTATGTTGCTCCAAGCCATTATTTTTTTGGGTAGATATCTCTTGCTGGGGACTGTCATTTTTTTCCTAAGCAAAGATATATGTGAATCCTTTATCAACTCAAAAAATCTGTGGAAAAGAGCCGTTGTCTTAGGTCACTCACCGTTAACTAAATAGGTCTAATTTATACCGTATACCGTATAGCTGAGCTATCTGAAAAATTACCGGAGGGTCTATTTCTGATTTGAGAATGATCGTAATTTGCCCAGGGTACAATTCCCGGTTGCCAGTCCAAGATGAGCTACCCATGGAAAGCTAGGACTGGTCGTTGCAACGATCCTCTCCGTGCTTCTGGTACCTACAGCTGCAAATCACCCCCAAAGATGCATATGGGAAGGCCTTGAGTAGGCTTGGGTTAGTGGCTGATTTTCGTATAAACGAAGGTATATGCTCGCTGCTAGCCAACTATTTATCAGGCTATCAGTAACTCTCAGATCCCAGCGGATGGGATGCCCCAAATCCTGCGACATGTGGATCCGGGTCAAGAAGACAAGATAACTTGTAGAGAAAAAGGGAAAATCACATTTTTTTAATGGGAAAATCACTATTTTTAATGGACCAACAATGCAGAGAAAAAGAAAGCTTTTGTGACCTCTTGTTGTTCAACTGGAATTGTGAGCTCTTGTCAAGATTTCGCACCCTCATCCACGAAGCATGTTTTTTGCTGTAATTCTTGGGTGGGAAACGCATGACTAGAACCAGAAACCGTAGGTTCGAGGGAATCCTCAGGTTGGAGGTCTGACCCACCAACAGTTCCAAAGATCTACAGTCCGAGACAGGCTGGGAACAAATTAACTACAACATTCCACACCTAACTTGGTATGTTTATTTCTTCAGAAATTGGAAGCTCCAAATATAATTGTTGATCATTAATTAACATGTTAAGTTATATGTTACAATATTTTACAATACTGTTCCCCATAAAAGTGGCCATGGTCAGTTCCTCCATTTTGGGAGAAACCAGTGCGGTGCAGGGGATGTTCTGGCCAATCATAGGGACTCATTCTGGCCCACCATGGGATGACCATGAGGGGCACCTGCCGAGGTGGCTGTGGCTCTACAATCCGGACCCTTCTCCAAAGTCCGTGCGTTGGTTCCCATGGCATCGTTGATGTGGTACCTGACCACCTTGGTTGCATGTTACTGGCTACATGCACCACTCTTAGCGGAACCTTGGGCCATCTTGGGCCCGAGAAAATCGGGTGCCTGTGGAGGTCCAACGATAAGTCGTTCTGGGAAGTTTCAGGGGATGGAAAACATTACAGAACAGCAGTGAGGCATGGAGCCTTAAGTGAACCATCACTTCAATTCACTTCAGTTATTTGGTGGTTAGGAGGGTTAGGAGGGAGCATTTAGGAACTTTGGGTATCCATATTCCCTATTGAAACGGGAACTAGGAAGTTACTTGCAGTTTCTATACTACATATACATGATAGTCAGTGAATGATCCAAAATGTTGGTTCAGCTTCATTTGCAGCCTGAGGATGGTGTGATAGTCCCGGCAATTTCTGAGATGGGAATTTCAACCAGCGGACGATTGATGTACAGGGTCGGCTTTGGTGTTTTGGCTGCAGCTGTTGTATCCACTGTCAGCAAAGTGTCTTGGTGCAGGTGCAAATTGGAGCAAGGTACCCTAGGATACTTCAACATACTTCAACTAGAAATATGTTTCCAATATTGACAATTATTGACATATTAGTTGCATACTCGGTGCTTTTGCCAGAAACATGTTTCTCGTTTTCCTGTCTTTCAAGCCCGCCCGGGTTTGGTGGATCATCGTGCCATGTTCGAGCCCAGCGCTCTTTTTAGGGGGGAGTCCAGAAAATTTGGTCACCAGACATGCCTGGCAGCATCCCAATCCAAGTAGCGCTGTGGAGATTTACCCTCTGATAAACTAACAAACATAACTATGGAAAATCACCATTTTTAATGGGAAAACTCACTATAAATGGCCATGTTCAATAGTTTTTTGTAAGCTAACAACTAGACGACGGATGGCCCGAGAGCGTAGAGGAGCAGGGTCTTCTGTTGTTAGTATTGAGACACTATATTACAAGACAATATATTAAAGATCTATTATAGGCAGACGAGAAGAGTAGTATCAAGACAATATTTTACAAGTACAACACAATACTTTGCATCGTATCCTTCGTAAAGTTTTTCACACACAGAACCTTTTACACACAGATGCGTTTGCACACAGAGACTTTTACACACAGACGCTTTTACACATAGAAGCTTTTACGCACAGAAGCTTTTACACATAGAGACTTTTACACACAGACGCTTTTACACATAGAAGCTTTTACGTGCAGAAGCTTTTACGTGCAGAAGCTTTTACACATAGAAGCTTTTACACACAGAAGCTTTTACACACAGAAGCTTTTACACACAGACGCTTTTACACACAGACACTTTTACACGCAGACGCTTTTACACACAGACGCTTTTGCACACAAACACTTTCACACACAGACGCTTTTACACACAGACACTTTTACACACAGACACTTTTACACACAGACACTTTTACGCACAAACACTTTCACACACAGAGACTTTTACCCACAGAATCTTTTACACACAGAAGCTTTTACACACAGACGCTTCTACACACAGACACTTTTACACACAGACGCTTTTGCACACAGACACTTTTACACACACAGACGCTTTTGCGCACAGACACTTTTACACACAGACACTTTTACACACAGACACTTTCACACACAGAAGCTTTTACACACAGAAGCTTTTACACACAGACGCTTATACACACAGACGCTTTTACACACAGAAGCTTTTACACGCAGAAGCTTTTACACGCAGACCCTTTTACACACAGAAGCTTTTACACACAGACGCTTTTACACACAGACGCTTCTACACACAGACACTTTTAGACTCAGACGCTTTTACAAACAGACACTTTTACGCACAGAGGCTTTTACACACAGACGCTTTTACACACAGACACTTTTACACACAGGCGATTTTACGCACAGACACTTTTACACGCAGAGACTTTTACACACAGACACTTTTACACACAAACGCTTTTACACACAGAAGCGTTTACACACAGAAGCTTTTACAAACAGACGCTTTTACACACAGACGCTTTTACACACAGGCGCTTTTACACCAGAAGCTTCTACACACAGACACTTTTACACACAGACGCTTTTACACACAGACACTTTTACACACATACGCTTTTACACACATACGCTTTTACACACAGACGCTTTTACACACAGAAACTTTTACACGCAGACGCTTTTACACACAGACGCTTTTGCACACAAACACTTTCACACACAGACGCTTTTACACACAGACACTTTTACACACAGACGCTTTTACACACAGACACTTTTACGCACAAACACTTTCACACACAGAGACTTTTACACACAGACGCTTTTACACACAGACACTTTTACACACAGAGACTTTTACACAGAAGCTTTTACACCCAGAAGCTTCTACACACAGACACTTTTACACACAGACGCTTTTACACACAGACACTTCTACACACATACACTTTCACACGCAGAGACTTTTACACACAGAAGCCTTTACACAGACGCTTTTACACACAGACACTTTTACACACAGGCGCTTTTACACACAGAGACTTTTACACACAGGCTCTTTTACACACAGACACTTTTAGACACAGACGCTTTTACACACAAACACTTTCACACACAGAGACCGGACCCGTGAAATCGCAATTTTACCTCAGAGTCACAGTTTTTGGCGATCGAACCTCATTTCGTGCGAAAAGGTTGCGATTGGACAAGAGAAATCGCAATTTTACCACAGTTTTTGGCGATCGAACCTCATTTCGTGCGAAAGGGTTGCGATTGGACAAGAGAAATCGCAATTTTACCACAGTTTTTGGCGATCGAACCTCATTTCGTGCGAAAGGGTTGCGATTGGACAAGGGAAATCGCAATTTTACCACAGTTTTTGGCGATCGAACCTCATTTCGTGCGAAAGGGTTGCGACGGAACCCGGGGGTCGCAATTTTATTTCAGTTTTGGGCGATTGAACCTCTTTTCGTGCGAAAGGGTTGCGATTGGACAAGGGAAATCGCACTTTTTTCACAGTTTTTGGCGATCGAACTTCATTTCGTGCGAAAGGGTTGCGACGGAACCCGGCGGTCGCAATTAATGCTATATTTAAGTTTTTGGCGATCGAACCTCATTTCGTGCGAAAGGGTTGCGACGGGAACCCGGAAATCGCAATTTTACTGCAGTTTTTGGCGATCGAACCTCATTTCGTGCGAAAGGGTTGCGTTTCGTGCCGTCTCGTTGGCACTGCCCCGCGCCTTCAAGAGAGAAATAGAAAAGAAGGAGAGAGCAAG
>Ga0126342_10000849_pt1 | contig 38260 bp, 34 predicted proteins | sample Cyp1metagenome_FD_92528 | JGI IMG/M metagenome (GOLD analysis project Ga0126342, IMG submission 92528) | Coral microbial communities from Lord Howe Island, Old Settlement Bay, Australia - Cyphastrea 1 metagenome | ecosystem: Host-associated > Invertebrates > Cnidaria > Coral ... | reverse complement strand
TATATTATATATTATATATATTATATATATTATATATATTATATATATTATATATATTATATATATTATATATATTAGATACATTTTATATATTATATATATCATATACATTTTATATATTATTTATTATATATATATATATATAATATATAATATATTATATGATATAATATAATATATATCATGTATATAATATTATATATATAATATAATATATATATAAATAATATACTATAAATTATATATATAATTTTAATAATCAGAATGATATTTGCCTTTTTTCCAGAAATGGGTGATACCCCACGGAGCCGTATTTTAATTGGGACATGTAAAAATTTTGCCCATTGGATTTTAGTGGTAGTCCATGGGTTGAAGGGTACAAAGGGGTACCTTTCCCGAATCAAGGTCGACCTTAGGACCTTGGAAGGATAGTGGTCATACAGTAATGGTTTGGTTTTTTGTCACATGGGAAAATCGATTACCCAAGCTGGGTGAAAGTGCTGACATGGTTCCTTGGTTGGGTACCTTCTGGTGATGTTTGCTTCCTGGCTGGAAAATATCTCCTATGAACGCCCTTTGAGCGATGGTTTTCCACCGCAAGAGGGTCTTCCAGCCAGCTATGTTTGATGAAACCAGAGGGTAGCCTTGCAAAATTATTGTGGGAATTTGAACCAGAATCGGGTTCCCCAATTGGGGTTCCCAACAACTTAAGTCTTTGTGGTCTGAACTGGTGGAGTTTCTGGGAGCTTTCGACAGCAGTAGGTGCTGCCACCCCATGTCTGGCGCAAATGTGCCATGGCCCAAAGTTGGATTGTAAACCTACAGGGAATGGTTGGTCATTACCCTTTGGTAAACGTTTACATAACTATGGAAAATCACTATCTTATAGCTGGGTACATCAACTATAATTAGATGGCAATTCTCAATTGCTATGTTAAGTTACCAGAGGGTAATGGAGATTGATAGAGATTTATATAGCCATTATAAGGACTGCCCCTGTATGGGATGGTTGACCATAAACATCCATAAACCATATTAACCATGTCGTTGCAGCGGCAGATCCTGTACAATGTTTTGACCCCAGCACATATGCTTCCATATATATATATATATTTATGTATATGTTGCATCTTTATTTATGCGTATTATTATATGTATAGTATATTCTTTATGTATAGTACAGCTTTTTTTTTACCTGATTATTCATGTATTGTCTCAACTCTTTTTTGTTGGTTATGCACCAAGCTACACATGACGTTTAAAGCATGTTTCCTCCAAGGGTGTCTTGTATGTTGGCAGTGGCCACTATGCTTGTTGTAATGGGTTTTAATTCAATACATGGAACATCAAGTCCCCGTCAAACAACCAACGCCAAGCTCTAATTGGCTACCAATGTGTGGTTATATCACCGTTGCTTGGACACACCATTAGATTATCGAAGGAAGTTTAGAAGTCAAACTTCCGACAATATGGACAGATGAAAAGCAGAGATGGGAAGAGTCAGAGAGAAGAGAAGAGTAGAAGAGAGAAGAGCAGAAGAGAGAAGATCACAGAAGAGAAAGAGTCAGAAGAAAGAAGATGCAGGTGCGCGAAAAGGTAGGAAAGTCGCGAAACACTGTGTTTTTCCAATGATTTGTGGCTCCGGAGGGTCGAAAACTAGGCTCGCTAAAGCGGCTGGGTGCGGAGCCAGCTGGCCAGATGAGAGATGAAAATTTGCACGCAGTTGTGGCGCGAAGCACATTTCCAAGTCAAAATGTACAAAGCACACCAGCTCCGGACCACTTTTGGAAGTTGAGATGCTTCACGCATTTCGAAGTCAAATTGTTAAAAGCACCACATGTTCGCGCCACTTTTGGACGTTCAGATGTCATATCGCGTGGCAGGCGCACGGGATTGTGCACCTTGTCAAAAGTGAGCAAAACGTGAGGGTTTTGTAGCATTTCCAAAAACGATGGCAGGCGTGGGACATTTGAAGAGGATCTGCAAAGAAGCATTTTCCGTGGCAGGCGCAATACAAGAGGCATGTTCATCAGAGCTGTTAGGACCGGAGGTCCGGGCGTTGATTTCCTGAAAGGGGTTACATTTTGGAGCATGAGATCTTCAGGTTTGCTGAGATGATTTTGCGTGACAGGTGCAGCACTTCGTATGACCTGGCATCACTTTTTCGTGCCAGGCGCAATATTTAGACAAATGGACTGGAAAAATCGCAAAACACATTGGTACAAGGCTGCGCTCAACTTTCCATTTTTGAAGGACGTCTCGCAGAATTGCTTCGTTTTTGATGTTGTGAACTTTAAAGCAAATAGGAAGTCTCGCAGAAGTGCTTCGTTTTTGATGTTGTCAAATGCAAAAATTGAGGAAGTCTCGCTGACTTGCTACGTTTTTGATGTTGTCAAGTTTAAAAACTGAGCAAGTTTCGCAGCATAGCTTCGTTTTCAAGCTTGCAGATAGACAGACAGACAGAGAGATAGATAGATAGATAGCTAGATAGATCGACAGATAGATAGATAGATAGATAGATAGATAGACAGATAGATAGATAGATAGATAGGTCATTAGATGAGTGAGAGAGAGATAGATAGACAGACAGACAGCTAGATAGATAGATAGACCGATCGATCGATAGATAGATAGATAGATAGATAGGTAGGTAGGTAGGTAGGTAGGTAGGTAGATAATCAAAGAAAGAGAGAGAGAAAGAGAGAGAAAGAGAGGAGACATCAACCACCTTTCGGTCCATCAGTGGATTCGCTCTGCCATCCTTGATTCACAAGAACCCAACCTCTCCTATAGGTTTCCTATTTTTGAAACTTCCGCCACCGCCTTGTGCGGTACTACTGGTAGATGATTACAATACAAGGCCACTCCAACCACTGGCAGAAATAGGCAAGTAGCAGCGAGGCGACCCCAATTAGCCCGGAGGCAACTTGCGCTCAGGGCTGACGCGCAACGGACCCAGGCGGGTTTCGGCTGGTGGACATGAAGATTTGTATAACAATCAATGATCCTAATTGACTAATTAATCTGTTTAATTGAGGTTCAAACTGCCAACGAGTTGCGTTGGAAGATGTTCAAACCGGGGAAAGACCCCAAAAAGCAATGTCCAGCATTATCCCACTGTTAGTGGCGTTGCTACGCCAAGATCAAAACACGCACAAAGCTTCGCATGGCAACTGCCCTTTCTCACTGCTTAACTAGCCCTTGGGCCTAGGTAATGGCCAGATCACAAAATGAAATGTGAGAATGCGAGATCAAAGACATGACCGATGCGGTGCATTGAAACTGGTCAAAAAGTCTACAAAGTTCTATACTGATCTCGCTTACTCCGACGTGGGAGTAACAATTTGACACGCCCAGTTATTGCCCAATCGGCCGGGTTCCTCTCTATGGTCAATATGTCGGCCATCTGGAGTGCCGTTGGTGCCCAGTGGATGGGAGGTCGGCATGGCAGGTCAGGTGTCGGATCTACATTGGCTCCATGCTCCTTCTTGAACTGCGGCAAAGCTTCCCGCATCAAAATCTGCCCCAATCCAGCTAAGTCAATAGCAAGACCTTCTTGAGATGGTGCCTTAGGAGTGCCCTCACGGTGTAAATGGTCAAACAAGCCCTTACAGTCAGTGATGCAGTGGGAAAAAACAATCTCACCACACCCTCCTCAGAGATTCGGATTCCCTTGGCAAAGGAAACGAAGAGGCACCGAAGATAAAGTGCATGTTCAACCGCCTCGCAGCAAGCCATAGTTTCTACAGCGAACGTGGACCTACACACTCGTTGGCCACTTTTGCTTCTCCAATCAATGAGACTGAAGTCATGGTCTTGACTCTCCATGAGATTCTTGTGCGTGATGACAATCACATGTGCAAGTTGTGAAGCAACAGGGTGGCCACCAGACCAAGAAGAGTCATCAATGCTAGGATCTCCAGTGTCTACAATGCCGCAAGCAGCATCATGAAAAGCCACGAAAGCAATCTTACCCTCAGGGATTCTTTTAGTCTTGATACCTTTGTCGCCTTTGTCCTTGAAGCCCGTGGCCAACTTGACGATACGGTTCGTCTTCATCAAGTCCTCAGGAGAGGGATCGCTCTGGCGGCGTTGTGCTTAGGATACTGAAAATTGCAGATCTGGTCGGGTCTGTTTTGCTAACCAAGACAGGCTTCCAATTGATGTACGGTTCTCTTCAATCTGCTCCTTACTCAGCGCTGTGACCTTAGGTGACCTTGTCGACCCTTCCCTCGGCATAGGTCCTTAGTTAAAGCCATGTTCAAAGAGGAGGCCGATGAACTCCTTTCCTTTAAAGGATATGGCTCTGGATCCATGCGGTTCTTCAACTTCTCCATGCTCTCCTTCAATTGGCTTGACTGTGGGCCTCGCCGTTTCATCAGCTGGGCATGATTGTGTTGGTGCCGGTGCTGCGAGTTTGTCAGCAAAGAGATAGGTTTTCTAAGCAGCTCCTTCCCATTTTTGCTTTTCAAACCAAATCTGCAGAGGTCAGCCTTAGCAAAAACCATGCCACCCTCCAAGTGGTCCTGGAGGATCTCAGTTCGCCACAGGTCACTGTTCCTGGGATTCTCCACGGCGATCAGACCGCCGAGTTCATTCTGCAACTTATAGCGCTATCCACGAAACGAAGAAGGTCCATTTCCCTCTTTCGTAGACGACGCAGTTGTTGAGGAGGATAGTTGAGCTTGCTAAAGCCACACCAAAGAGTGCATGGTTGGGGCCACCCAGAGAAGCCCAGGGCGATGTACCCTGATGTCTTGCACAGCACTGTCTTGTAGATCGTGGCCGAAAAGGATGTCACGGGGCTGCAGCACACCGCGGCCCCTTTGGCAAATGCTTCCGAAATTCTGGCCTTGCCAGCAAAAAGCTCATAGCAGTCAACTTCCTGGCGGGGTTGTACCGACAACCAACTCACGAACGGCTGCAATGCATCAAAAGAGCCGTCGAAAGGTGCCGTCACCGCCTCCTGTGAGTAGCTGGCCACCGCCACAGTACAGCTGCGAACAACGTCGCGAAGCTGGCAAATCTTCTTGCAGGTGGACTCGTTCATACGTTTCCGTCTGCAGATCCCCGCTCTGACACGTGCCTTCATCTCCTCCACAGTCCCCAAATCCTTGGGGTTCATAGCCTTCGATCCTGAACAAAATCTTCAACATCTGAAGCTTCCGGCTCCAAGATCTCGAACTCATACTCATTGGCCTTCTTATTCTTTGGCACGTGCTCATTCTTAGAAGCTGCCAAGGAACGCAAAGTGTCTTCATCTGCCGCAAGGTCCAAGCTGTCGTGGAAGTCCTCATGCACATTGTCAAAGGACACATCGTGAAAGATCTCGGCAAGCATGAAGTCCAATGCGTCCTCAAAGACCTCGCCGGAGTCAAGGACGCTGCATGATCCGGTTCGCTTTGGCCAGCGCAATGCTGACCTAATCGTCCACTGTACGCCACCCTTGCCCCGGCGCTCCTTGAGCATGGACAGTCGGGACTTTGGTGCTGCATGCGCGGTCTTTCCCCGCCGACCCATTGTCGTTCTTGACGCTTCCGACTAGGAGGCATCGCTCCTCGACGGGCCATCGTACATGTCCTTGACCGACGGAGGTGGGATCTTTGCCACGGCTTCCGGGTCCGTGGCCAATGACCGGGTTCTCGGATTGTTGCTGGCGAGCCCACTTGGCCAGCTGGCGCAGCTCCTCTGAGGCATTCGGATTGCCGTCCACCTCGGCCATGCTCCAATCCAAGTGCTGCATGCTGAGGCACTTCTTTGAACATCCAACCCGTGAACTTGCCGAAGGTGACGAGTGTCCGTCGTATCCCTCAACGCTCGAATGAGCCATCCACGGGTTCGGATTTGGCGGCAAGGTGATGTTGAGCGCCCTTGCACGCTTAGTCAAATCCTCCAACGACGCCTTGGAGAGACCCTTCACTCATTGCCTCGTTGATCGGCGTCTTGGGCTTCTCTTGCTGTTGCACCTCCATCACAGGGTCTCTCTCACTTCCGGCAGAGTCCAGTTCGGGTGCACGGGCACCCCTCGCACTTGGACCTCGACGATCTCCGGCTTGTTCATCTTCCACGCCGACTTTCCTGCGCATGACTGAGGCATCGGCGAAAGCTGAAGCAGTCTGGCGCTGATCAAATTATTGGCCTTGAGTTTGGAAAATCGGCTCCGACCGATCCACTGTTGAAAACTCCAAGGCAACTGTTTTGTCTCAAAACAATCATCATGTGTATGGACCTGTGTGCCTTCACTCAAGCATGCTATCGCCTCAGTTCTGCTAGTTCCGCTCAAAGTTTTCAAAAGAGAGTCTCGAAGTTTTCGATCTTGAGTTTTCCAAGAAACAGGATTGAATGAATGAATGCCGACGAGGGATCACATGCACACGTATATGAACTCACTTTCAGTTTCAATCCAGAAATCGTTGCTCTGATTTGCATGTTTCCACCATGTAGAAATCTGCGCTGCTCAACGTGACGTCACTGCTCAGCATGTTCTGCACTTCCAAAGGGTTCTTCTTTGTCATACCCGAAAATGATGAACCTGGAAGATGACATAGTTGCAGGGACACGCTCTACGGAAGAAACACCCTCATGCTCGAAATGGTCTGCAGCAGTTGTCATGTATACCTCGCAAGTTGGCACCCATACTTCGTCCTCCAAAGCGCCATCAAATGCAGGAGGCGGCAACTCAGGAAATTGAGAACTAAAAGAGCTGGGTGACCTGTGCTGCTCTTCTGAGTCTTCAAATTCTTCACACCCAAAACAGATAAAGTGACCGTTTCGGCTGCCAAATCATATTTCATTCCAAGCTGAGACAAAACTGGATTTCAAAAAAGCAATGGCACCGGGCATGGGACAATGGCTACCTTCACTGCAAACCACACTGGCCCTCAATTGCAAACCAGCCACGAATGGAGAAACTTTACTCAAAGACCCTGGAGGCACCGAACTTGAAGCTGTCCTTCTCCTCGATGACCTCGTAGGGAAGGTCCAAAGCATCAGACATCTTGTAGACCTGTTCAAACCAGGGATACCCAGCAACCGACTTGGTGCATGCAGTGTCGACAATCGCCAGGAAGTCATTCGACATGTGGCTCGCGACCCGACCATGAGTCATGAAGCATGCGTGGGTAACCGCATGGCACTCTTCGGCGTTGCTAGGTTTGTCAGGGACCTTCTGGTTTCCACCCTTTCCACTCGCAGTCTTCTGCCGCAATGGGCGAATGTCATCTTTGTGCCAATGGCCTCGACGCTTGCAAGCTGAGCAATAACTCCTCTGCTTAGCAAGTCGGAGTCTCTCTTCCGCTTGCCGCTTCATGGCATCGGCATCAGTGCCTTTGCCGAAGCTTCCTTGTAGCGGGCTCTGGCACCCTGATAGGCCACGTAGGCGCTGTGATGTTCCTGGGCCCCCCCTTTCATCAACAACAAGGTCATAGTTTTCACTTTCATTGGGCTCATCATCTTCTTCGCTATTTCCTTTGTCTTCGGTGTTCATGGTCATGTGGACTGACTGTTTCCACCTCCCTTTCCATCCCTTGCCCTGGACGCTTGGCCCTCCGCCGCTGCCCCCAAAACCATTCCACAAGGCTCTGTCCTGGATAAGGCCGGCTTGCTGGAGCTTTCTGCAGTCGAACTCATTGTTGCAGCTTGCCAGGAGAGAAAGTTCCTGGCTCTCCGTCAGTTTCAACTTGTCGACATGCAGCCAGGCTTTGACCAAGGGAGGCAGCTCACAACGAACTTCATGAAGACGAAGCACCATGCGCCCAAACTCCACGTTGAAGTAGCGCACCGTTTGATCTGGTCTCTTCTTGCATCTCCTAAAAAGGTCATTCATCGTCTGTGAGATCTTTGACATCTCAACCTCCATGAAGCGGGTCTGAATCCACTCCAAGAAATAGTCAACACCATTCTCGGTGCTCATGATGTCCAGCAGCTCTTCGGCATAGACCCAAGCCCTTTGCCAACGCGCTGTACAGCGCAAGTGCTCGTTGATCATGTGGAAGTCTCGTGCATCTCAGCCAGACCTGCACCTTGCGGATGTAGGATCGGGCTGATTTGCCCACTTCTGTGTCATTGGCTCCTTCTCCACTGAACTCCGGGACGGAGATCTTCTCTGTGGGCTTCATATCTCTGCTCTCACCAAAAGGCACCAAACGATCACCACGGTCCTGGTAGTAGGGCTCGTCGTAAGAGCCTGCCCACCGTCCATTGTTCATTGCCGTCATGCGATTGACCTGGGCAACATTGAAGTTTCTCAACTCACCATCAGACAGCCACCCGCCACTAGTGCGGCGTCCCCCAGAGGAGTCATAAGCCGAAACAGACTCATACCTAAAAGGTCTAGAGTCTAGAGGCTGCAAAGGTGTGGTGATCATGCCCTCGTTGGAAACGTGGAAGTTGCCCCTTGTATTCCTTCTGTCGTTGCAACCAAGTGGACCATGGGTCAGGTGGTATGGGATCATCCTCTTCTGATCTCGATTCTCGATGACTAGACCAGAACTGTTCTGGTCTCCCCAGTGGCCACATCATCGGCCTCAGTCTCACGGCCAGTTGGCTGCCAGGCTCTTCTGACCCCCTGCTGTCCCCTCAGAACCAGCAGCTCCGCGCCACCAATGTTAGTGGCGTTGCTACGCCAAGATCAAAACACGCACAAAGCTTCGCATGGCAACTGCCCTGTCTCACTTCTGAACTAACCCTTGGGCCTAGGTAATGGCAAGATCACAAAATGAAATGTGAGAATGCGACATCGAAGACATGACCGATGCGGCCCGCGACTTCAACCAGTATGAAACTTTAGGCAGCCCGCATGCCGCCCACCTAGTAGCGAAGCCCTTGCATGTTCACCCCATGCCACCCATCTAAAATCGAAGCTCCAACCCCAAAAATCCAGTGAATGAAGGGGTGGTTTATTAGGGCGTTTGGATTACCATGAGTTGTCCAAAAAGGTCGCTGGGGTTGCCCAACGTTTGGACAGGTGAAACAGTGCTCTCCTGTTTGTGTGGAGCTATGAAACAATCTGATCGTCTGAAGACGTTCTGGTGTATGTGCTGCTGCCCGGCTTGTTTCACAGGTGCATTCCAGCAGTGTCCTTTTTTTTCAGCAGACAAACTCGACTTGCCATGGCTTTCCGTGTGGTGGCCGAAATCAAAATGGCAATTTTTGCGTGAACTTTGTACGCCCTCCTTTGGACGTGACGTGGTTCAAACCCAAGCCCTCGAGCAGCGTTAGTTCCTGTGTTCTCACGGGGTTTCAAAATGGTTCCATCGATACTGTAAAAATCTGTAAATCAAACCCAAATATGTTAGGTGTAAGCTAACATAGATGTGAAAAATTGCCCATTTATAGATGATTTACCTGTAAACAATGATGATTTTCCACAGTTAGGTTATATAGTTCCATTGAACTACTGCAACGTTTCTGCTGACTTGTGGCTGGGTTTGCGAGTTCAAGTTGATACCCCGTACAAAGAATCACACTTTGCGGGAGGCCAGGACTTAAATGTCTTCAGGGTCGCAGCTGTAAGTGTTACATCAGGCAGGATGCACAAACAAGTCAGTCTTCGAATTGTTGGTTTCAGGCACATTATGGGAGAATCTACAGGAGCCGCTGGTTTTTTCATAGCAAGCATGGGTATTTCCTGTAAAATTGTCCCCTGAAGCCATTCTTCAATGGGTAAACTTTGGTGAAGAGTAGTTTCATACTCTAATCTGCCAAGAGGTGACTGAGACTATATAACTATACGTATATAATTATATATAAATATCATTAAATATCAATATATATATATATATACATATACATACATACATATATATATATATATATATATAGATTCTAAATTTCAAAAAATGGCCAATATTTTGGCCACGTTAAGTCGATTGTTTGGATCAAATCAGATCACACATTCTTCCCCTTTCCAGGTGTCCCTTCAAGCAAAATCCAGTGACCCAGTGATTATAACAAACAAGGATGGTCCGTAAACCTTTGTGGCATGGTTCAATAGTTGAGCTTTTACAATCTTCTAACATCTTCCAAACAATTAAGTCTTGAAGACGTAGGCGAAGGAAATTTAGAAGTCAAACTTCCGACAATATGGACGGATGAAAAAGCAGAGGTGGGAAGAGTCAGAGAAGAGAAGAGAAGAGAAGAAGAAAGAAGATCAGAGAAGGTAGAAAAGTCACGAAACACTGTGTTTTTCTGGAGGGTCGAAAAGTAGGCTCGCTAAAGCGGCGGGTGCGGAGCCATCTGGGGAGATGAGAGATGAAAAATCGCACGCCGTTGTGGCGCGAAGCACATTTCGAAGTCAACATGTTAAAAGCACTGCATACTCAGAACGTTTATCGAAGTTGCGATGTGGAAAGAGTGCATGCCGGCGCGAAGCACATTTCGATGTCAAAATGCTAAAAGCACTGCATACTCAGAACATTTTTCGAAGTTGGGATGTGGAAAAAGTGCATGCCGTTCTGGCACGAAGCACGTGTTGAAGTCAAAATGTACAAAGCACACCATTCTCGGAGCACTTTTCGAAGTTGAGATGTTCAAAAAGTGCACGCCGTTGTGGTGCGAAGCACATTTCCAAGTCAAAATGTGCAAAGCGCGTCATCTTCGGAGCACTTTTGGAAGTTGAGATGTTGAACAAGTGCACGGCGCTGTTGCGCGAAGGACATTTGGAAGTAAAACATGTTAAAGGCACCACATGCTCGGACCATTTTTGGACGTTGAAGCGTCGTTTTGTGTGGCAGGCGCAAAGGATTCTCCACCTTGCCAAAAGTGAGCAAAATGTGAGGGTTTTGTAGCAGTTTCAAAAACGTTGGCAGGCGTCGGTCATTTGAGGAGGATCTGCAAAGATGCATGTCGCGTGCCAGGCGCAGTACAAGAGACATATTCATCAGAGATGTTAGGAGGTCAGGGCGCAGGTTTCCTGAGAGGGGTTGCATTTTGGAGCGTCAGATCTTCAGGTTTGCTAAGTTGATTTTGCGTGACAGGTGCAGCACTTCGTATGACCTGGCCTCACTTTTTCGTGGCAGGTGCAGTACTTTAGGCAGATGGAATGGAAAAATCGCGAAGCACATTGGTACGAGGCCGTCAGCTCTGCACTCAGCTTTCCGTTATTTTAAGGAAGTCTCGCAGAATTGCTTCGTTTGTTTTGTTGCCGCCTTCGAAACTTGAGGAAATCTCGCAGAATTGCTTAGTTTTTGACGTTGTCAAGTTCCAAGTTCAAAATGCGCGGAAGTCTCGCAGAATTGCTGCGTTTTGGATGTTGTCAAGTTCAAAACTTGAGGAAGTCTCGCAGAATTGCTTCGTTTTCGAGCTTGCAGATAGACAGATAGATAGATAGACAAGTACAACTACAACTACAACTATACAAATATACTACGCTACATTGCACTACACTACACTACACTGCACTGCACTGCACTACACTACACTAATTACAGTACACCACAACTACATTCCAACTACAGCTACAACTACAACTACTACAGCTACAACTACAACTGCAACTACAGCTACATTCCACTAAACTACACTAATTACACTACATTAATAACACTATACTGCACTACAGCTACAACTGCAACTGCAACTGCAATGGAACTGCAATTGCAACTGCAACAACGACTACACTACATTACACAGCACTACGCGACACTAATTACACTACACTACACTATTACGCTAGATACACTAGACAGATAGATGGATAGACAGATAGACAGATAGACAGATAGGCAGCGAGAGAAAGAGAGGAGACTCGGAGCCTCAGCCACCTTTCGGTCCATCAGTGGATGCATGCATCGCAACAACTCGCCTCTCCTATAGTATCCTATAGTGTTCTATCTTTGAAGGTTCCGCCACCGCCTTGTTCGGTACTACCAGGTATATAATATAAACACATCATGTATCATCTTTTGACATCATTCCACTTTTTACCAATAATAACTATGTGTTTTTGCTAGACGTCCAAACTTAGCCATGATAAATCACCCTGATTCTAGTGCCAGTCGCAAAGATTTACGGCAGCGGTTTTGCCGTGGGTAGAGCCACAGAGAGGCGTTGGTCCGGATAGGAATAGCGTCAAATGGTAGTCGGCGAATGGTGCGGCTTTGAGCTCCAAAAACCTCGGCAAATTTGAATCGTGCGGAGACAGGTTCGCCGCTCATCCTCTTTCTCGACCTGTGGGGGCCCACAAGTGATTCGATTGATGTTCATCATTGTTTTTATCCAACTTCGCCATGGAATTGTGCTGAAATGGTTTGCTTTGCGAGTCCCCAAAGCAGACCCAGTTTTGAATTCCGATTTTATAGGATTCAAGACTTGAGAGGACTGATCCTTCAAAGTTCTTCAAAAACCACTCTCAGCCACTCGCGGCATCATTTGAAGACTTCTTTAAATAGTTGGCCCAAAATCATCAATGCCTGTGGGGAAAACCAGTACCCCATTTTTTAAAAAACACATCCATTTGGTATCCCAAAAAAAAAAATTGAGGACCTGGACTCTGGACAATGTTTTGGAATGAAAGGGTCAGTACCTCTCCAGTGTTTGCATTTTTTCCATTTCTGATTATGTTTTACTCTCGCATTCCCATAGCGCTCAGCTCTGCTCAAGTTTTCAACATGGGCTCCAAAAATGTGACCTGCGGGGGCACGGTATAAAAAATTGGATTTACATCAGTCGTTTTTGAGAACATTCAAAAAAATCGAAGGGCAAATGTTATCCAATCCTATCTATCCACAGTATTTTTTCTACAGTTTTTTTCTTTGATTCATAGAATATGATGATGGGAAAATTTACAGGAAAACCCTATATTTGATGGTAAAAACCATGGTTTCCTGTAGATTTTCCCTTCAACCAACCCAATGATTGATGTTTTTTTTTTTTTAAATACAGACTTCCCGACCTCTTGATGGAGGGCTGCGGCATGTTCAATTCCCCTGGAAGCCGGCACATTTGGCGAAAGTTGCAGCCTTTTTCTACATCAATAGCTCTACGAAATTATATGCATACATAATCATTATATATATAACAGATATAACATTATATGATTATATAATGATTTAAACATCATTTCACACCTTTCTATGTTTCTGTGAATATATGCACATACACCGCCAGTGAAGTATGCAGCATATATATATGCATGCATATATATATATATATGCATATATATATACATACACAAAGAACATTAATAATGTTCATACAATATATTGTTTCTGTTGATTCCTGGAGCCTCGCGGTCAGGTCCTCCGTCTCCAGGTTTCACTGAGAAAAAAAAGGCTGCCGATGGAGGTTTCACCGCAGTTGGCTAGTTTGTTGGTTGATGTTTATGGGGTGGTTGATAAACCCTTACACAATGGATAGAATAGTTGATGGTTATAGTTATTGGATCAGAAGTTTAAAAAAAGTTGGTTCAATATACCCTTCATATTGATGATGGTGATCGAAATGTGTGAGCTGGGAAAAACGTCACGTAGATCACGGAGGTTTTTTTGGACTTTCCAATTCGATTTTGGGCACGGCTCGGGGATCACCGTCATGGGATGGCAGATATGGCAGATATCACTGACGAAGACTGACGGGTTGGTCCCAAGTTTGCAATGTGTCTACATGCCATGAAGAGCTTCGCCTGATGACAAGCTTGATATAATTGGCTGCTCGTTGACTGTCCTCACAAGGGTGGCCTTTAGGAAGGTTCCAAAGTTCCAACATTTTCTAAGCCTTCAGAACTGATGCGTTTCTGGCTCGATCACCGTCCGGTTGGGGCCTTTAGTTTTTTTTGCAGGACAGATATATACAGATATCACCAAAACTATTTCAACGTGGTTCTGCAGGTTGTAGACTGGTAATTGATGGAAATATTGCTATACTGCTCTACCATGCTATACCATGAAAGATATGAACAGTCTGAGACTCAGAGCATCTCAGAACATCTCAGGGCATCTCGTGAAGGTGTGACATTTATGGGGGTTTTAGTGTTTTTTTTCCCTCAGGGCACAATGATCAACAGCACAGCAACAGCTAATCTGTGAGCCCATGGGCTGCATATTAAACGCCAGGACCGATGGCAGGGCACGGTTTCGAGAAACAGATATTGGGAGATGTTGGAGATCTTTGGGCTTTATTGCGATAGCCGTGTTTTTCTATGATTTTCAAACAGGTCACGGTGAAACTTTGACATCAAACTTTCTCGCCAGTTGCGATAGCCATGGTGAAACATGTCTAGATGACCTCGCAGGCAAAATTTACCAGTCCACCAGTACACCTTTCTTTGTACCGTAGAATACTCAGTAAAAATGTACCGGTTAAATATGGTTGAAGAGAAAAATGCTGTTAAATTTGGTCGTAATAGAGAGAATTGATGATTGTGCATACCCAAGCAAAACTTCTTGTCCTGAATTGGTATCTCCAGAAAATGGTGTGTTTACCAGTGTTTACCGGGCCTCAATTTTGGTATTCCCGTGTATTGCCAATGTGTGTGTGTACCACTTTGCGAGTATATCCAACAATGAGGTTAGCACTTAGCTAGTACAATGAGAATTAACAACCAGCATCCAAGCATCAAGATCCAGAACTATTTCTGGTTACATCATGATTTCTACATGCATTCACAATAGATGCATCATCCTCGTGATGTTTCCATTTGGATGGGTAGAACCCCCCCTACCCCATAGGAGATGAGCAGCTTGCAGCAGCCCACCATCACCTCCAGTTTTTTGGCTTCTGAAAGGGTCCACTTGGCGGTTGCAGAAATGATGAGAAAAATGGGTCCATAGATGTCCATAGCAACTAATAGTAACACCCCAAAAGAATCAGATGGAGCAGTTTCAGTTCACTAGACATTTAAACCCCAGTGAATCCAAGCCAAATCCCATTAAAACCTCCATTTCAGAAGGTAACAAACCCATGGAAAGTGAGATCCAACTCATCCCAAATCCGATGCGTTGGAGACAACGTCTCCGGGACATGGGAAAAAAACCTAAAAAAAACGTCAGAAGTAGCCATGGTAGCCCCAAAAATCCATGAAAAGCCAATGAGATATCATCATATATCATCACAATCCCCATGGACATGTCCATTTGAGTTTTTTTCTTTTTTGTGTGGTTTAATCAAGTTTAATCCCCTAGCTTTCTTGGAATCCTGGCCATCGCTCAGCGGCAACCCAAAGTTGGATGTTGGAGGTTGACACCCCGCGACGGGAAAGGGACCACTATAGGATTGATCAATAATCTTGAAGATGGTTTCTTTCAGGGTGATGATAGAATATATCATATACAATACATCATATATATATATATTATGTGTATATCATATATATCATATCGTATCGTATCGTATCGTATCGTATCATATCATATCATATCACATCATATCATCATGAAACAAACATAGTTGTGAACTTGTTTGACCATGTTTTTACGGCCCCCAAGAATGGTTTGCATCCCCAGTGAATCACCATCAATATCCATCCGTCCAGGTGGTGAAGTCTATATCCTCAATGGCAGCACAGGCAGGAGCCGAGAAAAGCTGCGATATTGTGATACACACAATTTATATCAATTTATATTCGCAATATCACTATATAGATTTGATTCTGATTTGATATGTGTTTATTGTGTTTATATCTAGATTTACAATCATTTACATACAGCTTCAACATACATTGTACTCGTATGTATTTAGCTCTGCTTTTGCATGTTTTGATCCAGCGGTTCTTTTCCCCTTTGGTCAATCGTAGGTGGTGAGCTGAAGCCCGTGCCCTTCTTCCTCAACAAGGCGAGCTGGGTGGAGCTACGAATCGAGTGGGTCCCGTTTCCACATGGAGCTGGTCTGGAGTCAAATGGAGAGGTAGTGAAAAACATATCAGAACTCATAAATGTATTTTTTTCATAAATGTCATCATAAATTATGATGGTCAGACTCCTTATTCAGTCCAATTTTCTGAAATCATGAAACTTCGGGTGTGTCTCATGGGCCCCCCCCTTTTTTCAGGGCTCCTCCCCAGCCTGGGCCCAGAACCTTCGGGTCTTGTCGGCCAACTTGGACCGCGCCTGCGTGGCAGTCGAGCCGCGGGGAACGCCCAGGGATTTTTGGATGCCGCAAATGCGACAGGATTCCACCAAAAAATGTGCAAAGAAACATGTTCGTTTTCATGTTCTTGCATAATTTAGTAATATATAGTTATATGGCAGTGTGTCAAAACCTTGTACCCCTTCTGTTCACATCAAAATAGCTGGGATTTATGGATGTTCATCCCACTAAAAATGGTATTAATAGGTATTGATCCATACCCATATTTATATATGCACATATAATATCAGTGTTCAAATTGTTCTCAACCAAGAATCAAAGAAACATGAAACATCAAGCTGTGTTGGACTGTTTTGCTTCTTGAACCAAAGTGAGGATCGCTAAGCGAAAAGTTGGCATCGCCCAGGACGCTTTGGACCAGTCCAGTGGAGGGAGCCCTGCCCCCATGCTCGGTCGGGAAGCCAACGTTCTCAGCGATGGTGTGTCAAATTAGGACATCCGTCCGGATTGGTTGTATTTGTTAAAACACGTGTTTTTCTATAGGTTTTCAATGACGAGTGGTGTATTTTTCCATATCTTTCTGGGGTTTTCAAAAAGATTGAACACCTTTGCGGCAGATGTGTGGAACCCCAGGGCAGGAAAAAACTATGTGGAAATACGCTCGAGGACCCCCTTCGTAGGACTTGGTGCACCAACTACCTAGGCCTCATCTCGCTTCGAAGGTCTCCATTGATATTTGGCTAATTCTAATTCCAGATCAGTTTTTTTGACTGGAATCATCCTTGGGCACATGGGCAGATGTGGGCTTGTCTTTTTTAAATGGGGTACTGTACCCCCAATTCACCAATTCCAAGGGATTCTCCTAGTTTTTACATGTGTTTACAATCAACATGGCCACAACATGGGGCTCAATTTGTCCATTTCGGGGTCGAACAAATATCCGCAACCCCCCCTCGTGGTCCCCGTTCGCACAACTTGCTAGGTCTATTGCTTCAAGGCGGACCAAAGTGAGCCAGAGTATCGTGCCGAATTTGAGACTATCAAGGCTGGGACCACCTGTTCCACAGTCTTTTTTGCAAAGCAAACTGGCTAGAATCATTACGTTGAATGCCATGGAATATCAAGTAATATCATGTGGATTCATGTGGAGGTTTCCTAAAATGGGGGTACCCCAAATCATTCAAGTCATGAACGACCATGACTTAGTATTGAAACCCATGGTGACTTGGGGATCCCCCATGACAAAAGAAACCCTCATGAGTTTGGTAGCTTTTGACCTTGGATCTTCCCGCCATGCAGCAAGTAGTGACCGCTGGGATAGAACGTCCCAAACATAATTTCTGCATACTTCGTCATATTTCACATATTTCTATTTCTATGTACATATTTCTACATGTTTCATCATAGTCCTTTTTTTTGACTATTAGTTCATAATATACTTCTACCATCCATTACTAGTAATAGTAGGTGGGTAGACACCAAATATGCGAGTATGGTTCAGACCCCAGGTGACACTCCTGTTCACACCATAGTAGCTGTTGTATAGCTGCTGTTCCTACCCCTCACGAACCGATGGTAGGTACTGACACATCACCATGATCCATCCCTGTTGCTTTCAAAAGATCCCCTGTGCACCCTCTGGCAAGCTAACATAGATCTGCAAACTCAACGTATATTTAATTTACAGACGTTGTAATTCATTTTTGTTAGTTGATCAAATCATAAGACTCATAAATAATAACATGTTCTTCGTTGATTAACATATAATATTTAACCAGCACATCATCGATTTCTTGGTCAGTTCTGCCTTGGCCACATGTTGGGGCTTCTCTAGGCGCCGATCCGTCAAATTGCCTTTGGCAGCAGCCACACGCTGCTTGGCCCAGCTTGAAGATAGACCTATCAAAGATGGGGGGGTTCCACCAATGGGGGGGTACCCCTTTATCGCTGGATGGTTTAGGGAAAATCCCAATCTAAAATGGATGATGACTGGGGGTACCCCCAATTTATGGAAACCGCCAGATGGTGATTTTCCAGGTCGCCACCTGTTGAATTGCCAGGGACCGGAGGTAGACCCCGAACTTACTGCAGCAAATTTGGTACCCAAGTTTCAGATATTCCCCTAATATAGTGTATCATCCAATACCAGATACAACCCAAAGAAATTGAACATGAACTAACATGAACTAACTATTTGTTGTTGCTTGGAATAACACATGGCTGGGCTGTATATGGCCAGGTATAACCAGAAAGGACTTTGCCTGTGGTTAGCGGCGTCTCCGGTAGTCAGGGATTGATGGCCAGCAGGGATGTTGAATACGCCAGGAGGAGTTTTTCCACCATTTCATGACTATCATGGTCTACTTTTGCAAGAACATCCAGTTTTTTGATGGATTTGGGATATTTGGGGATGATTTCATATGATTTCCATTAGTTGAGAAAGCCTCCAATGTTTGCTTAGGCTGGTGCTGACAGATGATGGTACCCTCTATAGCCGTGGTGTGGCCATGTATGGCAGCACCGGACACGGGGGCGCACGAGATGTTGGGGACACCCGTTGCGGGGGCGGAACTTCGACGATGGTCTTGGGACAGAAAAAACAGTGTCCCTGTTTTTGATATCAGCATCACAGATTCTGTAGTTGTACCCAACAGTTGAAACTTACTATCTGATGCAATCTTCATGTTTTTGGGACATGACATGTTCCATTTTTTCTGCGCTCATCCGGACAGACCAGTTTCCCATGGTCTATTTCTAGCACCAATGCTTGATTCAACGAACATTTCCAATGCCCCCCTAAAATGGATGATAATGAATACCAACAAGCAAACAAAATCAGTGAAAAGGATGGGGCATACCGCAAAAGAATACAAAAGAAACTTAACATCTAAGTGATCCTAAATGATTCAAGTGGTAAGAAACCAGAGTGAATACCCTCTGGTAAACTAACATAGCTATGGAAAATCACCATTTTCAATGGGTAAATCCACTATAAATGGCCATTTTCAATAGCTTTATGTTAAATTACCAGAGGGTAAGTAGTGAAAACCACAACATGTCGTTGTTTGTTTTTTTCATTTTCGACCCCAACGTCGGAGGTTCCGGAATTCACGGAAGTGCCCGCCTTGAAGGGTCGCGAGGCGAGCAGCAAAGCTTCGGTGGTTTTAACCAGCAGAAAATTGTGTTTTAATATCTGGTGTTTTTTTTTTTTGATTTTATCACTTTTCAATACTTTTCAAATCTTTTCAATATATTGAATAATTATAGTTTAATATATCATTTACTTCCATTTACTATTTAACTATATTATAAAATAGATCACTTTTGTTATAGTTTCATGAATTTTTTTTGATGTTCAACCATGTTCAACTGGAAGGATGATCCCCAAGGACTTGCAATTGGAATTGGGGATAAGCTTTGTTCAGACACACCCAAATGGATGAAAATGGATGAACATGCCGGGAATTCTTGAGATTTGGAATGATTTGGACCTTTTTCCAGAGAATTGGTTGGTATACTGTTTGAATTTTTACATCACACTAATATAATCTAATATAGGCATAAAAGTTATCAAATGGTTATCATACAACTACCAAATCTCAGCGAATGATTACTACACCAGGTGTTAACGAAGCACCATCAATGGCGATTCGGAAGGGAAACAGCCCAAAAGGACCTTATCTCCAGGGTAGTTTTTTGCGGACATAATTCCGCATGAGTTCACCAACAACTTGAGATATTGATGGGGATCGTTTGCCTGTATTTGGGGTGTTCTTTGTTCATTCAAGATTCGGGCTGCAATGATCCCGATAAACTATGAAAACTGACCAAGAAACAGGATGAACCAGGAGAAACTCTTTTTTTTTAGTTGGTGAGTCATTGCACTAGCGCCGTCAAATCTTCGACTCAGAGTCACCGGGGTTGATCCGCACGGAAGCGTTGAGTGCGCCAGGTCCGCTTTGTGGCGGCAGGGCCGTTTTATTCCATTGCCATCACTGCGCAGGTGCTACGTGGAGATGATTCAGATGGGTGAAATTTCGGATGTGAAAAGTGTTGGTTATGTTGGTTATGTTGGTTGTTGAGTGGTGATTTTAGTGGTTCAACTTAATATATGTTGGTTACATGTCAGGAATTTGTTTGAGACCCCGCACAGAAATTGACACTGCTGGAGACCTCAACACACAGAATTCGAGACACGTAATCTGGAAATTCCTTGAGGTCAATTTGCAACCACAAAATTACTGTCAAATTTTTAGACCATCTTGAGATAAACACACATTATTTTCATTTATTTTTCCATATCACAAAAGCTAGCTGTGCTAGCAGAAGTCCCTCTTGCTTTAGCATTAAATTATACATAATATACATAGGGGGCATCATCTGCATCATTTACCGTCACCACCACCATTATAGTCACCGTAGTAGCTTCGGCATCATCTTCATCCTGCTCCTCCTCCCCCTCTTCCTCCTCGTTGCACCCGTCCTTTATAATCTTTATAGATTTCATGAGATAACCATGGACAACATTTGATAACCCCATATGGAGGTTTCCTAAAATGGGGGTTACCCCCAAATCATCCATTTTAATAGGATCTTCCATTATAAACAAACCATTTTGGGGTAACCCCCATTCCAGGAAACCCCCATATAACCCCACATCCAATTTCATCCAAATTTGTAACGTTTTCGACCCGGAAATCCCTGTGCCGGGCGCGGCTTACTCCGCGCCCTCAGGGCGCCGTGTACTCCTGGGGCAAGGCCTTCTACGGCGAGACGGGCCTCTTCACACAGGTGTGGATGATCACACAGATTCCCAAGCAACCTGGTTGAAACATGTTAAAGTCACCAAGGAAACTGATGATACTGGTGGAACGTGGGGATTGAAACGGCTGGCAAATCACCCGGAAAATTGGTCGAGTGTTTAAGTTAAACAACGGACACGGTGATACAATTGCAGTCCTCGTGAACATTCTGTTTGCTGATTTCTGGCACTGCTGCTGAAGTGATGGTTACCCACTCGTTTCCATGAAAGGATCATATTTTTTTTGGCTCCCCGAATTTTTGAAACTCACCGTTCCTCTTGCGGCAAGTCTCTGTAAAAATTCAGTAGGGATGGTTTGGTACCCTCTGGTAAACTAACATAGCTATTGAAAATGGCCATTTATAATGGATTTACCCATCAAAAATGGTGATTTTCAATAGCTATGTTAATTTACCAGAGGGTACTTGGTGGTTTGGAATCTCATTTTTTTGGACCACCTCGACACATCAAAATTTCAGGATGGAACTTACTGGACTTAAAGGAGGACCAAAAAATGATTTCAGCATATAAATCAGCGTGTTTAACATTGCTATCATTGCTTAAGCAAGTATCTTTTCACTATGTCTCATGTTCAAAAGAATCAATCATACAAACATTATGTATTATGTATGTATATATGAATGTTCCACTATGTTTCTTTATGTTCCGTAAATATTTCATAGATCAAACACACGTTCTCAAGCGAGGATTATGCCAAGCCAGGTTGAAGCCGTACCGCGCTTCGCGGCGCAGGCACCTTTCAACCTGGTGTGTCTTGTTAAAATGGGGTATTGCAAGGGGGTATCTACTAGCTCTAGCTCTCTAAGACATCTTGTTTTCCGGATCTTTGGATGGTTTCAACAATCGGCTTCTGTGTTTTTGGGATGGTGATTTTGTAGGATTGGTTGCTTCAAGTGCCCACATTTATGATTTTAGATGCTTTCATAGTAGTTAGGAGTCGTGATCTTGAAATGTGACGCTCCACAGAATTGGTTTTTATATGTTTTTATGGGAACATCTGCAGGAAACACCGATATTTGGGGTTAGAAAAACTATGATTTCCCCTAGTTTATTCCGTAATTGATATTCCATAGTTAGAAAATGTTAGAACAACTTTGGTTTCCCCTAGTTTAGTAATTAATTTTCAAGCCCATGAAAGTGAGAAAGCTGTTGACGATGCAGGTGACACCTTTCAAGGTCACCCAGGCGCTGGGAGTCGGGTTTTCGTTGGAAACCCTGGTGGTTTGGTAAATATCACCATCCAGGAAACACAATTTTTCGATCTTTTCGGTGGTTACCCTCTGGTTATGACTAAAAGTTTGAAATGGAAGATCGCCATGCTATTAAGAACGGTAAACCATCTATTTCTATGGGCCATTTTCCATGGCAATGTTAAATAACCAGAGGGTACTATACAAGAATCAGAGCAATCAATGTCTGGATTCTCTATCAACGAAAACTGGATAGAACATGGTAACATGGTAGAACCACTCCACAGACCAACGACCGTGGAATTTTCACGTGGCTCAACTGGCTTTGCGCCAAGAATCTATTGGACCCCAAGGGCATCCCTCATGGCACCAAGAAATCTCAAAGGTCCCACGGTGCAGTTCAGGTCAGCTGCGGACATTCGCACGTCTTGGCGCGAACACAGATGCAGCAGTGCGTTTCCTGGGGTTCTGGTGCTCAGAGTACTGGGCACTGGGGACCTGGGAGGGTTCTGGATTTGCATGGGTACGGATCTTTGGGCAAAAATACGGTATCAGTATGCAGTATGCTACATAATTCATTTTTGGAGGATACGGCATGATATGGGGTACATGACATAGACAGGTAAGACCTTAGCTTAACGGAAAAGAGCTGTAGAAGATCCTACCCTTGATGGAACGACATGTGGGCACTCGGCATAGCGATGAAGCACAGGAGCTATAGGACGACCTCGCACTTGGACCGTTTAATAATATTTACAAGTACCGTGGCAGGTCCAAGGATCGAGGATACTGTCTCCTCATATTTCAACCATGTTGGACCTCCGTCTTTAGACATACTCTAATATGTTTCAGTATATCGTTATATTTCAGCGATACTACCTCCTTTTAAGTGTTGGTGAAACATGTGAAACTCCTGAGCTTTGCCGCTGAAACCGGACCATGTTGGCGGCTGAGGTGAAAACACCTGTGGACAGTTGGGTTTGGGCACCCAGGGACCAGATGAGGCCAGGAGAAAGATCAAAATTCTTTGCTGGGTAGCGATCTCAACAAATGGTTTGATACATCAGTCCATCGGGGTAGAAAGACATTTCATGGGATAGTGGATGATGCCGATGATGCCAAATGGGGGTTTCCTGAAATGGGGGTACACCCAAACCATCCATGTTGGGGTATCACCATTTACGGGAAACCCCCATATGATATGACATGATAGGCTAGATCATGAACAGTGACTATCAACTCACCGAGAGCACTGAGGCTTAGGCCAGAAGTCCAAGCCCACCTATAAGCCACAGTTGTTGAGCGCCATCCCTTCACAGGTCGCGCTGAACTGCGGGCAGCTGGGAAGTTGAAGGGCAGAACATCAGAACATGTGCATGTTTCTTTGGTTTAGGAATCAGAAAATAATTCAATGGAAATTTCAGGATCCTAAAATGGAGGTACTACCATAAATGGAGGTACTACCATAAATGGAGGTACCTACCATTGAATAATGGGCATTTGAACAGATGCAACAAAAACAACGAGTCAACACAATTTCGTGCTTGGGATTTGAGCCGATGGTGTTCACAAACACAAGGCAACAAAGTTCCAGGTGTTTCATTGGACTTGTTTCCCACGAGCGGCTCAGCCGGCATTGTTTCAAGTTTGGTCTCCCCAGTATTGGCCAACTTGAGTCGCAAATCAGATTTGCTGGCCTCTTCAGCGGATTTCCCCTTGAGAATATCAAGCCCAGCCACTCTCCCCTGTCCCAAGGAATTTCTTCAAGAGGAAAAAATCTAGGAATCCTGCCGATTTTCATTGGTTGCCTGCGGATTTTCATGGATTTGGATAGATTATCACGATCTCACCGCGACCGAAGCCTGGAATGATGGGTTTCTTGAGGGAACTATCCCAAAATATGATGTCACCTTTCAGATTAGTGAACATGATCAAAATTTATCAGTGTAACATAGTGCAAGAAAATTTAATCCCAGAAAGATATATTCCCTATAATACCTATATACATATATCATCATATATCACATATATAATATGATCATGAATTATCGAATGATGGTAAATAACTGATATAACTATAACTGTTAAGTAACCCAAAATAGCCTTATTTCAGATTAGTGATGAGTTACAATTTTTCCGATGATCCATGTTCCCCTTGCGGTCAGGTCTTGGCCGTGTCCGCCGGATGGGCCCCTCGGTGATTTTCGGGACATCGGATTCGACCAAAAAAAGAACAGGGATTCGACCAACAATGGATATAAAAAAACAACTACAGTCGGGATATGATTGGGATGTAATGATACATATATATATATATGTGGTATGTATATGTATACATATACATACTATGGGATAGGATATATATATATATATACACTGGGAAATATCATGGTTTAAAAATAAACATCCAACAATAATGATTTTTGATCGGATATAATCTATAGTCCTTTCACCCTAATATTATTCAACGTCCCCATCCAAAAAAGTAATAAAACCTAGGGTTAGTTTTTATTATTAGGGGGTACTGTATTTCATATTCGGGGGAGAAGCTTTCCCCTAATAATAAATTTAACACCTTATAAAAAAAAATGAAATTTTCGATTTTAGCAAACAGACCCTAATAAAAAACACCCGGGGGTGAACTAGTTTTTATTATTAAGGGGGCAGAACTTTTAAGTGGACCTTGATTTTTAACCCCTTGTTGTTTTCAAGGGGATCAATTAAAAGTCAAAGTGACGAACCTGATTTTTTTTAAAAAAAAATCTGGGGTAGTTTTCATTATTTAAAAAAAATAGGGAGGTTTTAGTAATAGGGAGAAGGGGTTAATCTGATATGTAACCAACTATAGGATAATATGATATGGGTGTGTTTGAAGATGGGCAAACCCCGAATTTCATGGTTTGGAGCCTCATTCTCTCATGTAACTATTTATTTTGGGTGTGTATCTCTATATATGTATATACATATACTCTACATATTAATATTTTCAATTATTTTCAATCATGTGATGTGGATTTCGCTGCCTGTCTTCGCGGATAGAACTTGATGAATGTGCGAATGATATCATCTGGTCCAATCCAAAGAAATGGGATGATCCAAGTGAGTTTCCTTTCTGGAAGCTGTGTTTGGATCTTGAGAGTTTTTGATGTGAAGTTGCTTCTGTTTTTAGTAATGCCAAGACCGACTTCAAAAAATATTGTAGAGATCTGTAAAGGTTCAATTTTCGTCCCTCTGAGCTGAGGAAGGACCCAGGTTTTCTAGCCTGAAATTCCAGTCAAATTTGTTTCATTGGTGTGAATGTTGTTGGGTTTATGAGCAAGAAGTCCATGATTGAATGACAGCAGATAAATGTCATTGGAGTCATTGGGTGACTTGAAATATGGCGAAAGATTTCAGAGGCTCATTTATTCCCGCGATTCAAAGGTGGTATGTGCTATGTAGGTGGTGTAACGCCCTATGTAGGTAGGCTTTCAGTGCGTCAGTGGGTGGTTTCTGCCATACTTCACGTTACATCCTATTTGAAAAGATCGTATCCACCTACTCAAGAGGGTTAGATGAGGCTCTGTCAAGCTTGTCGAACCAACAAGCTGTTCTTGCACTTGATGTGGGAAGAGTTTTGTTATTGAACAATTTTTTTTATCCCAGCGTTTCTGTTCCACACTCAGATAGTCAATCCAAGACTCGGCCCGCCACTACTGACCTTAAGATCAGCCTTCATGCCATTCATGGCTAGAATTATCGGTGTATTGGAAGAAAGGGAAAAAGAAACCAGCACTTTTGGGACCTGCAAAAGATGAAAGATGTGGCAACAAAACCCATGTTTTTCCACAAGATCTGCTATGGAATTGGTGAAAAATCCTTGGTGCAGGGCTCTACCCAACTGGATGTCCTAACAGGCTCTACAACCAGAAACTGTGATCAACTGGACTATCCAACCATTCTCGGATGTTTGACTTTGCTATGTGGGAATTAAGCAAGACCTATTATATAAGTTATATATAGTTATATCCTATTGGTGCCACTGTTTTGACCTACACCCATATTTGCAAAGTGTTCTACACTGGGTCCACCAAACTGCTGGGATAGAAGAAGGACAGTTGCAACAACTTTCAACGGCTGTTTAGAATCCTAGGATTCCACAAAGTGGACTATGCCAAACCAAGCCAAACCGGCACCCATTGGATGATTTCATAGCTTCGTCTGAACATAGTGTGCCTATGTGTGCCTATAAATCTGTTGATTTTTTCATCAAGTTCCCTATTTCAAATGGCCAGAACTTGAGGGTCAATTTCCATTTCAGATACATCCAACTATCACATCAAGCGGTTGGTTATATCTCAAGTTGCTTACTGTATATTTTCCATGGCATACCTCTGAAAAGATACCTGCAGAATATCCCATAGAATATGGGGGGGGGGTCCTAAAATAGGGCTACCCCCAAATCATCCATATTTCAGAGATTTATGGATTTTCATGGATTTTCATGGATTTTCCATCAACAAAATCATCTATTTTGGGGTAGCCAAAAGTAGATTTTCCAAGCAAAATCGACATCCGGCCGTTCCGGTGAGGCCCACTCAGTGGCTGTGGGGACCGACGGCCGCCAGGATCCCCAAGGATCTGTTTTGTTGTGTTTGATGACTATGTAACTATGTACACAATTGTTTCATATACATCATTCATTTATTCAAACATAAATTTATAATTGCAAACACACATACATATATATATATATATATAATTACATCATATTTCATTAGTACTAATATGTTACATTAATGTACTTTCCCAAAGATAAATGTTGGTTTTCACGATGATTCCCATTGATTTCCCCATCGATTTCCAGCATTTCTGGCGGGCCGCAGGTGCTTATTCCTGGGGCCTCAACTCGCATGGCCAGTTGGGCATTGGTGACACCAGCACCAGGTCGGGCACGGCACAGATATTTTGGGCGTTTCTTTAGTCGGTTGGATATGGTGATTTAATGGTGAGTTAATGGTGATTTAATGGTGATTTAATGGTGATTTAATGGTGATTTAATGGGATTTAATGGTGATTTAATGGTGAGTTAATGGTGATTTAATGGTGAGTTAATGGTGATTTAATGGGATTTAATGGTGATTAATTATAGGGGTTCAATCAACCCAACAACAGGGATGTGAGTGGATATACCCGGCCTGGTAAACGGGCTAACATAACGAACTGGAAAGATCCACCATGCTATTACCGGTAATGGGAAAACTCACTATAAATGGCCATTTTCAATAGCAAACTGTTAAATTCCCAGAGGGTAAAATTCATCCTGTTTGATCCGCGCGGAGATTAATGTGGGAGATTGAAGTGGAAGCCGTTTGACAAGGATTCTGAAAATCGCTCCTTCTGTTTTTGGGCTCCTTGAGGTTGTTTGTGCCGATTGGATGCGGCATCATGCGGCATCATGCGGCATCATGCGGCATCAGTGTGTGAACAGCACTTTTTGTCTCTTTTTGAAATCAATGTTGTATTGGTGGCTTCAGATACGATGGTTCTATAGTTAAGAGTTATCATAGCCTTTTTCCAAATATGGGTTTGATTGGAAAATGGGCTACCCCATTCTAACAGATTCAGTGGTTGATTCTCATTTTCATTTATCTTCCCTATCAAAGTATATCAAAATGATGGGGAGTTGACCTGATTTCGAAACACACCTATATTGATCCAGTTTATCCCGCAGTGTTCGACGCCTGCGTCAGGCTTGCACCGCATCTCTTGCATGATCTGCTAGGAGTTCACGAGGTGCCTGCTGTAGATTGACGAGTTTGGTGAGTTTTCCCGCCCTATGAATAATATAATTTATCAATACCCGGTTGTTTTTGTTTTAAAAAAATATTTTTTTCAAGTATGTTCTGTTCCATACTGCTTGAGATGATAATCCACCTTGTCTCTGTCATATTTTTTCGGTGACTAACATGTCGAAGACAGTTGTTGTGGGATACCTCGGGTATGGCACAGATCTAAAACTAGCTGGTAAATGGATGTGAATCTCCTAGTAAGCCATGTTTTTTTTGTTTTTGAATGGTTTTTGCTAGCCGTGCTAACATTGAATGCTTGTGACCCATGCGCTAATAATATCGCAATGGATGTCAATGGGTTATTTGGCTATCGGCGATGGAATCTATGGAGCAAAATCACAACCAAAAGTGCTATACCCTGGATGTTTGATATGGTGATTTAATGGTGATTTAATGGGATTTAATGCCAACACCGGATCAATAACCCCCCCCCAGAAGGTAGGGGGGGTACCTTCTGACTGGTTTTCTTGACCACCCCTCAATAATAAGCAACTCTGAACCATAAAACTTTGGACATGGCTTACGTCAATTAGATCTTAATAGAATTCCATTGGATTTGTTAAAATTTCATGGATCAGAAAGGTGGTTGATTAATCAGGGGCAAACCCTGGCTATTATTAATGGGGGACATGGGCTCATGGGGGGTACCCTTTGGGAGCTATCCAAACTGATGTTTTTTATAAAGATGTTAATTAGAAATCGATCATTTGGGGAATAGTTGTTTTTTCAAATTTTCAATGATCAACTTAAACCTGAAGTATAACAATGATGATTAAAAAAAAGGTTAAAAACAATTGGAAATAAATAGAATTGGAAATAAAACATGTTGGATAAAACAATGGATTTCAGCACAGGGGGTTGATTAATCCGGGGTAGGCCAAAGTGTTTATTAATCTGGGGGGACCACCTGTTTTTAAATTACATTTTTTTTTTGGGAGGAGGAGGTTGATTAATAACGGGATGTTGATTAATCCTGACTTGACATTCATGATGATTATAGGGGTTCAATCAACCAAGAAACAGGGATGTGAGTGGATATACCCTAACTGGTAAACGGGCTAACATAACGAACTGGAAAGATCCACCATGCTTTTCATGGGAAAACTCACGATTTCTATGGCAATTTTCAATAGCTTTTTGTAAACATTTACCAGGCCGGGTAGATTTCTTCGATGATGACTTGCCTGGTGGCAACTGGCGTGGCAATCATGTCCATGGAAGGCCACCAGGGCCCATCTGTTTTCCAAACGGCCATAAATTGGAGGCCCAGGATGTGGACGACACCGAATCATACATTAAAAAATACATTATATACATCTGCTATGCATCCAGTTCATACATCCAGTTCATACATCCAGTTCATACATCCAGTTTATACATCCATAGATTTTTATATACATTCACCTTTTTTCCCAGGTGTTTCCACACGTTTTTTCCGAAATTCCCCATGTTTTTCCGTGCCTCTTGACGGTGCCGTGCCGTAGCATCGAAACGAGGTGGTGGCCTGCGAAGCCGCGAGAGCCTTCACCATGTTCCGCACAAACAACCGAGCGCTGATGTGTGGCCAGGCTGGATGTGGATATGTTGTGATTGGATATTGAATACCATTCTACTTGTATGATACAAGTATACCATAGTACATAATTGGATATATAATGATATATATATAGATACACTCGTATGTATAACATCCCACTTAGTATACCATAAATGAGTATGATGTTCAGTTTATAGCCCACAACTGTGGGTTTTGCCACTAGTGGAAGATATGTCCAACCACAATATAGCATACATAACTGTTGGTTTATTGTGATATTTGATTAATACTATTGTATGATATTGTATGATATAAGTATACCATAGTATAAATACATATAAACTATATAAATACATATAAATTATACCATAAATTACCATAGTATTTAATAGTCTATAATAAAATATAGCAATATAATAACATATCATATAATATAGTATGTAATTGGAGACTCAGACGGTGATTGACATCCCACTTAGTGCACCATCCTGTTGGTCTATATTTCCAATAGAAGTGTAATGGGATATATATATATACACATAATAATATATATAATTACGGGGATATATATATATATATACATAATAATACATATATACATATATATACATAATTACAGGGGATATATATATATATAATGTGGGAAAGCCAATGCCATGGGTATACCAACAATATCTAACGATATTGTATGGATAATTGGATATATTTGATATATCTCAACCAACAGCATGGGATACTTTTTTCTGATAGCCAACTATTCTTGATTCAAAGTTTACGAACATCATAATGTCCAACAATAATGGTTCTAATTGTATATATACACTATATATACATATAAGTATAGTTTCCAAATATAGGTTCTAATGGTATGTACAAATCCATATTGAGGGTCGGAGAATGGGGGTATACAACTATTATGAGGATTCAACATCCCCCCCAGTTCGGCGACGCCCCGTATTAAACGAGCTTATTTTAAGGGCTGATTGACCACCAACAACTACGAGTAAGGGTTTATGACATATTTTTTAGAAGGGCAACTTTTTTTGGGGGTTGGTTGAATCCCCCTGATAACATGAATTAATCATAGGGATGATTCAAAGGAAACTAGTTGAGCTTCAAATCCGGCTTGTTTGATTTTTGGAATGATAGGGATATACCAGGGATCTAACCACAGAAAATCGAGATTCAACCATCAACAATGGGGATGTAACGGAACGCTATTGAACCCATTCCAAATGCGTTTGGGTCTGAAAATTGCCCTTATATACCCCCAAGTTATCATCGGTAAATAGCCATTACATTGATATTTTAGGGGAAAATGACCAACTTTACGTGGAGACAACAGACCCTTTTTTTACGCTCGAAGTATAAATAATGTGTGGAATAGCTTTTGGATGTGGATTAGTGGACGAAGGTAGGATTAGAGAAACCAACTATGATCAGGGCTACAGTGGAAGGTGGTGGAAGCAGGGCAATGACGAGAAACACGGATTTGTTTGTATTGCACCACAAAGGTTTGCAACCTCCCGTTGCCCTGCTCCCTTCCACCAGTGCCCCCATCGGGTCAACCTTGGTTGGCAAAGTTTCAAGCAATTTTCATCAACATTGGTGCCATGGTCCCATGGTTGGTAACACTTGGGGTGAGGGTCATTTGGGGAACGCAGATCCACTTGAATCTTGCACCGTCTCTATCAATCTCACTGGACTCAATCTCGAAAACAATCTTTGTGTCTCGAGTTGTTGTCAAGGCCGTCTTATGATGTCTTATGCGTATAGGAATCGGTGAAGACAGAATATGGCAACACCCGCAAAGATAGACAACAGATCAAAGGGAATAATCATGAATAATCCATAATTATATATAATAAATATATGTATATATATATATCATCCATAATAATCCTACTCGTACTTCCCATGTTTCGGTGTTTTTTACCTTTTTTATTGCCCAAGAACCACGGGGAAGTCCAACCCCCGTTTTTTCACTGCGCAGATCCCGCCGGATTTGAGCTCCTCGGTGACCATGGACTTTGCACCCCATCGTCCCGGGAAACACGACCCGAAGGGATGCATCCTAGCGCCCGTGGGGAGGCCAAACATGGATGGCCTAAGGGATGGCTGCGAGGGGATTTTGGAAGAGTTTGTAGCCCCCAAAACATCGAGAATTTTATGGGAGATTTTGATAATCTGCATGATTTATCATGATTTGCATCATGATTTGCATGTTGCATCATGATGCACTTGAAAAAAAACACGGACCCGAGCTAGTTTCGTCATTCTAGAGATGATTTGTTATTTAATATATTTAATATGTCAACTCACACGTAGTGATGGCCCCGGTTCTTGGGCTACCCCACACTGAATAGACCAACTTGGACCAACATCTCAGTTTCAAAGCGAGTGATTCGTGGGATGTTCGGGATTTTTCCAGCTGCAGCTCTCCTAACGCTGGCGAAAAATGTGTGAAATTTTGACTCGACGTGGTTCCTCCCTATGAAGTCGACAAGGTTCTTGTCCAAGACGCTAAAATGTTGGCTCAACCGCAAAAAATGCTGTCGCTCAACCCAGATTAGTGTTCCAATAGTTTCTCATATATTTTCCCAAGATGTGTCATGATGCTTCCATAATATTTATTTCCCTATCCGCATCCAAGACTTATCCAAAATATGTGAATGGTTTTCGAAATCACCAGTGGTTTATCATGGTTCATATATGTTCATATTCCAGGTTTATCCCATGATTTATAGGGTTTCAACATGTTTCAACCATCCCACATTGCTGGTGGATTTCGCAACGGAACTCAGTCGCAGTGAGGTGCCGCTGAATCTCTCCACTGGAGAACAGGGATCGAAAGGTGGGTTTTGGTGGGTTGGAGATTGGGATTTTGATGGATTTTGATGACCAATGGATTGGTTTTCACGGGAAAATTTACAGGAAAGTCCCATATTTAATGGGAAAATCTATGGTTTCCGGTTAAGATTTTCCCTTAAACCAATCCATTGAGATGACCAAATCATACCAAAAGCCTAGGAAGAAACCAAGGGATACCCCCAGAAACATGCTGTAGCATTCTACTTCAGATATTTGAAGGTCAAGATGAGATTTTGATGAGATTTTGCATGATTTTGACACATGAACAAAAACACGACAACATCGAGGATATGCGACAATGCCACAACACTTGGATTCCTTGAGAGTTGCTGTTGGTTTCGATGACTAAGACGACTACTAAGATATGGCTTGGAGTCAAAACAGTAGTGCCTTGGTCAACATCAACATAGCTGGGATTTATGGATATTCATCCTCCCAAATATGGCATGTCAGGTTTCGATGCATCCCCATATTGACAATGATACATGACACCGTTTGATGGTGGTTGGCCGTGCTAGCTTGCTTGCTATTTCAATTATGTAGGTTTTTGAAGGGTTTTGAGATGGGTTGAAGAGTACAACAACGAACGTGGTTTGAGTTTTTCCCCGTAGATCGTAGAAACATTTGAGCCATTGAAGCGCTCAGGGTTTCAAAGACATGCCATGCATTTGGTTCAAAATTCTTGGCTCAGCAACTAAAGTGGGTACCACCAAGTAGCAATATTCTTGCCACTAAGTAGCAATATTCACACTGAGAATGATGATAAACCCTGGGATTTCAAGGTATTCTATTTTCAGATGGGCTTTTGCTTGCGTGGTTCAATTACTGGGTAAGATTCATGCAGCAACTATTTTTAAGAATTGAATTCTCCCCAACCCTCATGTGGGAACCACCCGTTCCGGGTAGGTTTCGGCACAAACCCGAAAGCTTCTGAATGCGGGGATAGGTCGAGACTAGAGCAACGAGGTAAACCCAATAGTGAACCACCAAGAACCACCATGCCCATTGAGTTTACCGTTGGATACAGAATACCGGAGACCCCACATGACTCATACCACGACCCCACGTTGCGTTTTTGGTCTAGTTACTTCAAGCGACCTGCGACTGGATCTCACATTTTCCCTGCTCTCCGTCTGAGAGCAAAGGCTGGTTATTTGATATCATGGCGATTTAACTTAACAAACATGAGGGAATATCCAACCAACAACTGAGCCGCTCTAAAGACCTCCCTTTACAACTCTACATTTTCAGTCAGGGCCTTGTCATAACGCGTTTGGCGTAAGCAAAACCCTCACTTGCGTAAGACCGCGTAAGGACTTCGCGGAAGGGTTTCCTCAATCGCGTAAGGAAAAACTCTACGCGCGTAAGCATGGCGTAAGCTTTGGCATATCCAAAATGATACGGCATAGGGAGTGACTGAAGGTTTGCAGAATGGCTCAACTTAAAAAAACGGATTGAGAAAAAAAAATGATTGAGTTGGGCGAGGTAAAAGAATTGAATTTAACCAAGAAACATTAAGAAACTTTATGAGGATGTAATCAACTATCTGGATATATTTAATGGGATAATATTGGGAATCTTTTATGGGGATATATGCATGATCAACAAAGTTCGGATATCTGATCGGATGTAATGAGAATGGCAACCTAGTCTGGATTCCACATACAAATTGCCAGTTTCTGCCGGTTTTGAGGTTATCCGCCATTTTCAGATACACCCACATGGGGGTCAATAATTCTCATCAATCTCCATGTCAATGCGAATTATTCTTTTCAGGCGGGTGCCTCTCCTGTCGGTAGCTCTCCCATTTGGAAGTCACGCTACTAAGAACTAAGAAGTATGCGTTCGAAGAATCGCTGAAAGGCCGCTTTGAGGAGGTCGACAATATTCTCCTGGTAATCTAACATAGCTGTGGAACGTCAGCACTTTTTTTTTGAGGCAAATCATCTATAGATGGGCCAGCTGTGCCATAGCTAATTATGTGAAATTTCACGAGGGTAGGATTGCTCCGGAGGAATTTCTGTTTTATCGTGCCGTGCTGTCATTAATCCGCCAGGTGGGTTATCTATTGGGATTGGTTTTACATATCATATGGTCCCCTTGACCAAATGCAATTTTAAAGATTAATCAAGTATACAATATACGTGGAACGCAGATGACGACCCTTCTTTGGAGGTTCTTGACGCTTGTTGATCTGTAAAAAGATGCAATATAGGGGCCCTTGTGGGTTCCAGGTAGTCAAAATTTCACACGCAGAGGCACCGACACAGCGCATTCACTGGATTGGTCCCCAAGCCCACAAGTCTCTGGTACAACTTTTTGAAATCTTAAGAAATTTTGCAGCATTACATTGCTGTAGATTTCTAGGTGTTTGAGCCAAAAAGGAACGTTGCACAATGCCCTTGTATCTAATATATGAATATATATATATTATAATTGTGCATATGTAATATATAATATATAATATATAATATATAATAAATAATATATAATAAATAATATATAATATATAATATATAATATATAATATATAATAAATAATATATAATATATAATATATAATATATAATATATAATATATAATATAATATATAATATAATATATAATATAATATATTATATAATATGATATATTTATATATAATATAATAATATATATATAATGTACATATATATATATATACATATTTTTTTGGGTCTTTGGGCTGACCCACCCTGCCTCCAAAAGACACATACTGAAGCCACAAAAAGAAGATCTTGGCTTGTTTGACAATTTCGAGACTAACACAAGTATACATAAGGTCACATCCTGGAAAAAAATCCCCGTCGATTGACAACAGGGGCATTCGCGCCTGTTATCGCAAGCTGTTTAGTGAATATTGATATGGGAGGCTGAGTCGCGTCAACCGCTGGGGTTGCAGCGATAACGGCATTGCCCCGCCTTGCAGATGCACGAAGTGGGTAGGAAAGAAAATGCGGCGCAGCGTTCTGTTTTTTCCGGCCTAAAGCAGCTCCCGTGACTTACCATCAGCCGAGGCATGGCAGAGTTGTCGGAGATTGTTGTCTTTGACAAAGGCCGCCGTGGGGCACGACGCATGACTTGTCGGGCGCAGGGGGCATGAACGACATGGAAATTGAATGGCGCAGGAGACGACCTTGTTACCTTGTTAATATCTGTTCCCTGCATGGTTTGGGTTTGCCAGGGCATGAGGGCGCAAGCAAAAACGACGCAATTTATAGTGACCACGGACATTGAAGCTCAAATAAAACAAGTTTTGTCGGAAGGTTTGGAAAGTAATGCCTGGCTGATAGCAAGCTACCCGTTGGCAGAAGCTTCAGCCTGCAAAACCCTTCCGCCAGTCATGCTTTTGTTGAAAAAAAAAGGATGCGGCTGAAAGAATTTGTCAAGAAAAATTAGCGCCTCCATCATGAACAAATAATTCATGCACGACATCAGAAAAGTGATGGCCATGTGCACATTTTGACAAAATCACAAGTGAAATCAGTTTGTCCAAGGATTTGGTCAGAAGTGTTTTGCGGCTACAAAAAGCAGCACGCTAGTAAATACAAGATCCGATCGTCCAACAAGGTTGTGATGATATCATGTTTGCAGTGATTGGGGCGGATTTCGATAATTTTTGCATGAAAACCTTTCATCTTTGGGTTCAGAAACGTAGACCAAATACCAGGTGCGATTGCTTTCGCCCGGCACTCAAAGATTTCAGACCTACCATGCTGACACGGCACACGCCCAGCGTCGGGGCAAATCTCCGGCCATATGATGCGGTGGAAATTCCGGCGAATCATGTGAATTTGCCAAAAGGTCGAATTTCCTATCGTATTTCACGAGTAAAAACATGAGATTCATGCGTTCAATGGGGAGGATGGTGCAAGAATATGCAAACATCAACTATGCGTTGGTTTGTCTGAGGATCAAAGTGTGACCCGGACCGCCAAAAAGTGACCTTTCAAACCTTCCAATGGCCTGATGGAATTGCGATGGGGATGTGTCAAAAAAATGGATGGAATCCTATGATTTTCTGAGATCTGTTGTTTCACAGATGTTTACACCAATTCTTTTGCTGGTGCCCCAGAGTCCCATGGTTACAGCACGTTGTTTTCCTTTTTGAAGTGGCCACACGTTGGGATTTCCTCCGTCCTGAGACAATTTCTCATGAAAAAACAAAGAGTGTTGGTATAAATCCTTATAAGTCCTCCATTTCTGGTTCTGTGAAATCACCATATTCATCCAGGCTATGGATGATTATGGTTGATCACATATATTTATCCATCCATTTAATTATCCAGTATCAGTATTATCAATTTCCATTGATCTAGTAAATCACCATATTTAGGGGTTGTCTGAAAACAGAGTACCCCACTCTATCCCAAGGTGAATCATCATTTTCCCAGGAAAAATACAATGATTGGGATATATTACACGCCCAAGTTTTGGACCCATATTCACCCATATTCATCAATGGTTGATCCACGTCGCACTTTCTCCAAGGCAAGAAGCACAGTCTACAGGGTGAGTCCCAATGTGGCTCCGATCCAAGGTGGCACTAAGGTGCGGTGCGATTTTCAGCTGGAGATAGGACTATGATGCGGGGATGATACCCTTGGGAAAGCCATGGGGGTAGGCCACGTTCCGGTAATCAAACATGGGAAAAACAATTTCTAGTATTCTAGATGATTTTCACATTAAAACTTCAATTTATAGGGGAGTTCCCATTGCCAAGTTTGATTGCCGGAGGGTATATGGGTGTATATGGAATATTGAGATCCCATGGGATATCATAGGAACATCTCTATATCTCTCGATATGATATTTGGACGACTATCTGGGATTTGATTTAACCAATAATCATTGAAATTTTAGTAACCAATTGTGAGGATTTAACCACCTATTATGTGAATATAATGGAACATTACCAACACCATGGGATATGTGGGTGTCTGAAAAATGGGTGATACCCGAAATGTAGAATTCAACAGGATATGTCATGATACATTCTAACAAAGCATTGTAAAACATTGGATTTTTGACAAACCCAGTTGAACATGTTTCTGTGGGATGAACCTGGGTACGTCTTCACCCACTGGTTGGCAGCATTGCTGAGTCAAAGGATGTCAAATGGTGGGTTTCCTACAATACGGGTACCCCCAAATCATCCAAAATTTGTCATTCCTTGTATTGAAATGTGATAAAGAATGATAAAAAACGGTGCAGAAAAAGTGTAGAATGTATTAAACAAACAAATGGAAATACCAAGCAATTGGGGTCCTACAAACTTTCAGTTTGCATTTTTTATTTTCTCCAATTCTGCAGCTATTTGCAGACCTTCACACTATAATTTTACAATTGTTTTTTCATTTTCTTGCATTTTTTCAAAAATGCAATCGGACATTTTGAATGCCCCCCCCTGCGTTGTTTTAAAAATAATTGAAATACCGCAAAGTTCGAAAAATAAATGCTTGCTGACATTTACCAGGCCCCCCTCCCTCAAAAACGTCTAAATTGTGTCCTGCAATTTGGGTACGTCCCCCCCCTTAAAAGGGTAGTGCTAATAAATATGGTTTGGGGATGCCCCATTTTAAGAAATCCCTAAAATGTGCCAGATCGTTGGACAAGGAAAGCGCTTTCAACTTGCTGGTAATGAACCTTGGCTGGACAATCCACCAAACGGCTAGAAACCTCCATGGATTACCAGATACAGCGCGAGCGTTATATAAGAATGCTGGTTGTCGATGGCCAGGGTCCCTCAATTTCTTATCGGAAAGGCCCCATGCATGTCAGTATATAATATGTACAGTTATTCGGTCGAGGGTCTCTTACTTTCTTAGCAATTTCTTAAAGTAATATTTCACAAGCAGTCAGATTTGAAGATGTAAGAGCGGGGTTGCCTCTGCGCAGCTCCTTTCGTGAGTTTGACTCCGCCATCCTTGCGCCGCTTCCCAATGGCTCCTGGGCACAAAGGAACAG
>Ga0126342_10000848_pt1 | contig 38266 bp, 35 predicted proteins | sample Cyp1metagenome_FD_92528 | JGI IMG/M metagenome (GOLD analysis project Ga0126342, IMG submission 92528) | Coral microbial communities from Lord Howe Island, Old Settlement Bay, Australia - Cyphastrea 1 metagenome | ecosystem: Host-associated > Invertebrates > Cnidaria > Coral ... | reverse complement strand
TGTGAATCAGAGATGGCAGAGCGAAGCCACTGCTGGACTGAAAGGCGATTGATCTCTCTCACTCTTGTCTACCTGTCTATCTATCTATCATATCTATCTATCTATCTATCTATATCTATCTATATCTATCTATATCTATCTATATCTATCTATATCTATCTATCTATATCTATCTATATCTATATCTATCTACATCTATCTATATTTATCTACATCTATCTATATTTATCTATATCTATGTATATATATATCTATATCTATCTATACCTATCTATATCTATCTATATCTATCTGTATCTATCTATCTATCTATCTATCTCTATCTCTATCTCTATCTCTATCTGAATCTATATCTACATCTATATATATATATTTGTATCTCAAAATGAAAAAATGGTCATTTTAGTAGGAAAATGATGATGAACCGCAGGATTTTCAGGTGTTCCCATCATTTCTAAAGCCACAGTGTTCCTGGAAAATCACTGGCCTCGTAACGAGGCCGCAGTGGTCACCGGGCAGGGCAAAGCTTTTGCCGCTGGCGCTGACATCAAGGTGGTTTCCCAAGCACAGGGTAGTAGAAAAAGTGGGTTTTGACCTTTTGAATATGATTTTATTTAATATGTTTAAAAACATCAAGAATGACGATCTCCGATCTCAGCTTCCGCTGATTTTGCATCAACGGAGGTTTTTAGCTGATTTCAAGAACATGCTCCAGCAAATCCTCTCTATCGTTGTTTCAATGAGAACCATAAACCAAAGAAATTGGGAGCTCACTCCATCAGAGCATAGTCAACACATATCCCAGAAATGGGTTTGTCTAAAAAATCAGAGAAATAATCCCAAAATCCACTGGTTCATGGTGAACCCCATCCTTCCCCATGGCCCGTTTTATCGGTATTTCGGGTCCAAGGAGATGAACTCGAGGAGCAACTACAGCGATACACGGAAGGACAACATGCCACTGGGCTCCCAAAAAAAACACCTGGATCTTTCGGGGGTTGGTAACTGTCCCATTTTGGGAATATTGGACATCACCTTATAGTAGCCATTATAGACCATATACCTAATGGTTGGGTGATGTTCAATGGGGACATTTAATGACCCATGTCTTTCGACCGGTTTTTTGGGTTCGACCTGGGTTCGACCTGGGGTATTGAAACCGCTCAACACAGATGTGGATTAGTGCTTTGATTCCACCAAAACGCTACGTAACTGGACCCATCTAGGTCGTTCATGAAGGGCAGTCCGCTCGGTAAAAGCACAGCAATCAAAACAACTGCCCCAGTTACTGACGGGATATCCCAAGTTTGTAACTGGACAACATCATTTTTACAAAGCACTTTGGTGTGTCCAGTCTTGACCCATCAGAAGTCGTTGTAGATCGTGGCGGCCGTGATGTTCAACCGCGACAGGGTTCACTAGCCTATAATTTTGACTAATTTTGGAGAGACTTGGAATACAACGGAATAAGGCAAATCGTGAAGAATCATCTACTGATGGGTTGTTTGAGCTTGCTATGTTTGTTGACCAGATGGTACCCCTCAAAATGCATGTTGGTCAGTATTCTGGCAAAATGTTGGGGATGTTACCCACAAGGCATAGCATTTTGACCTTAGATGTTCTTCACTAGTTGGTCAATGTTGGCCACTCTCTATAGAGGGGCATCCTGTTGCACAATCAAAAATGATTGAACATAGTGCCAAAGCGACCAATGTGTCGTTTTTTTTTCCCCTTTCGCAATGAAGAATGGATGTCATTTTCACGGCGGATGATTCCCACCTCTCCGGTGAACCTCGCGTCGAGGTTGGCGCATTGGTCGGCCATCACCGGGATCCGTAAGGCTGGGATCATCCCGTTGGAAGACGATCCCGAGATACTTTTGTCATGGCTGCGGCTAGCTCAGCAAGCAGTTGATGCTAGGAAAGTTCGACACGAAACATATCCAGAAGTTGGTGAACAATGTGCTTTATATCTACCTATATATATATATACCTACATGTGCCCCAAACATGATACAAATGTAGGCAGGCACATATCACGTATTTTCCCAGTTGATTTCACGTGGCAACAGCTAATCTCCTCTCAGTTGCCGGGGTACTACCTTGGACTGAACACCTGCCCATCTTGTGCCCCTTGAACATTTGCATGGAACAACATTAGATGCCATTTGCAGAGGTAACATGTCTGGTTCTAAGTGGGATAAAGATGGATAAAGTATGATAAAGAAAGCAACTAATCCAATTAATCCCTTCGCCCGCTTAAAAAACACTCCTCAAAATGGTGAAGTTTTCAAGTTTAACTGATGGGTGTCTCCAAACACGGGGCTTAAGTGATCGTATTTAATTGGTACTTATATTTCCTGAGATTGCCTATTCTTAGAACCTTTTTCCAAAAAACATTACAAACAGTTTTTCCAAAATCCATCAAAATCCATCAAAATCCATCAGAATCCATCAAAATCCATCAAAATCCATCAAAATCCATCAAAATCCATCAAAATCCTATAACTTATCTAACCACATGATTTTCTCCTTGGACCAACGGAGCTCATGCCGCAACCGTTCAGCCCATCATCGCCGCCGTGGGTGGCTTTGCCTTGGGCGGCGGCTGCGAGTTGGTCCCTTGGCTGGTTTTAATCCCCGTGGAAACATGGAGGTTTTAATGTGAAAATCATGGGAAAATATGGGAAATTCATGGAAAACACATGGAAAAACATAGGAAATATGTGGGAGAATCACATCAATTTCTATATGATGATCAAATATGGAGATGTCACTGGAGCTGGGAGAATCATGGAACGATCCGTGGTGGACTTTCCAGCAAGACATGTTTGATTAGCGGAGGGTAAGCTATGGTGATTTATAGGATTGGATATGGTGAGTGTTTAGAACTATCATTAAAACATATTAAAACCATGATTGGATATTTTTGATACTAAACATATCTAAACATAGCAATTTTCACAATTCCACCATTTAGTTCGATTACTTTCCCAGATATTTTTACCTCTTTTTATGGAGGATTTCCCAGCTAGCCATGTTTGACTATCATAGGGTATCCAAAATACTTGACATCTTACCCTTTGGCAATTTAACATAGCTATGAAAGCCACGGCCTATTTAGTTCAATGATATATATTATAATTTATATAGCTACTACAAATGGTGATTTGCGGTAGCTAGTTATCTTAAATTACCAGAGAGTAAGTTATGGACATTTATAGTAAATATATTATAATATATGATTGTATAATATTGTATATATGTATATATATATATATATTTAGTATCTAGTAATGCTGAACTTATAGCAGTTCAGAGCCAAACTGGTGATTTGTATATTTGATTAACCAAAAAGATTGCGTCTGAAAATAGATTACACCGCTAAAATGGTTATTTGAATAGGACATCATTTCTAGCGCTAGGTTTAAGTCGTATCAGCTCGTTAAAGTCGTGTCGGGGTGCTGTGCGCCTGCAAAAAGTTCAATTTTGGCATCACCACAACATTTAATCAGTGTAAGATTTCATTGTTTTGGAGCCGTGCGCCTGGAAAAGTTGAATTTTTGTATGCAACAACTTTCGATACTTGTATTTGATCATACTTTCAAGGGGGCATACGCTGCTGAGATATTGTTGCTATTGGGGTTTCTTTTCAGATAGATGGGTTTGTTGTTGGGAATTGGTTTCCGCATTCTCTAGGCTTGCTCAAAGTTGTACATTTTGTCAATTGTTTGGTTGTGTGCTGTATAAATATGGAACACATGTTTAACTATTCTACAAGACAGACATATATACGTACACATACATATATACATAAATATATATATATGTCTATGTATATATATATATGTATATCTAACATCATCTGCCCATGGCTCCCTGCATCTGGGCTCGATATAACGAGCGTATTTGCCAACAATGGCATTTCAGACAAGTGTGCAGCTGTATCCGGTGCAATCCTTGACTTGAAGGATCAATTTTTTCTTTTGTTCCAAGACATGGGCATGCAGGCGCAAGCCGGTTAGCGGTTGATACCCAAGCAGTGCCTAGTCTTTCCAGCTCTGAAGGTCTGGTGCGCACTCTCTTAACAATAGACTCGACGTAGCAAGGGCACCGTGCAAATATGTTATCCCACAAAGGCGAGTGAGTTACACATCTGAAGGCCTTATCGTTTTTTTGGGCGATGGCGCCTCCTCCTGATCTGCCAGCCGTATGTGACGTGAAAATCAGCGATGATGTTATATATAGGAATATCATATATGTATATAAATACAGCCCCCATCGTAATATCCCTTACAGAATTTAGCAACCCAGGTGCCATTTTTCAGGTATATAGGACCCCGCTGAAAAAATCTGGATATAATGTGAAAATTCCACTTTCATGTCATAAGGGTGCCTTTTTCAAATCGTTTTTACAGAATTATGAAATGACTACGTAATCCTTGTTAATCGGAAGAAACCCAACCCCGGGTCACCTTATTACTATATTTCCCCAAACAGTGTGTCCACACTGAGGGGTTCTTGAGGTAGGAGTTAAGGCCGGTGCTTGATCAGGGTGCTCACTCTGGGCCCCGGCATTTTCCCTGTAAATTTTTGTATAAAAATTGCTAGCTTGTGAGATGTTCATGTGCGTTTCGACTGCGCAGGCTCGCGCAAAGTCTGCGCCGTGAGTTTTGCTTGCTATTGGTCTGCGGCCTTTTCCATGTGATTTTCGGCATAAAATGGCTCTTGTGACATGTCCATGTGCGTTTTGATTGTGCAGGCTCGCTCAAAACGTGGGGCGCGTGGTCTGCGGCATTTTACCTGTGAATTCTGGCAGAAAATTGCTCATGTGACATGTCCATGTGCATGTCGACTGCGGTGCGGTCTTGGTCTGCGGCGTTTTACCTGTAAATTCTTGCAGACAATTGCTCTTGTGACGTCCATGTGCATTTCGACTGCGCTGTAAATCTCTGCCTAAAACGGCCCTTGCAACATGTCCATGTGCATTTCGACTGCTCCGGCTGGCACAAAGCATGTGTCGCGGTCTTGGGGTGCGGCATTTTACCCGTAAATATCTGCATAAAATGGCTCTTATGTGCATTTCGACTGCGCAGGCTTGCACAAAACGCGGCGCATGTCTCAGGCGCGGCATCATCATCTTCAACATCATCCTCGTCCATCTCATCTTCCGCAACATCACCATCGTCCACCTCATCTTCCGCAACATTCCATCATCCTCCTCAACATCATCATCTTCCTCCTTCTCAACCTCATCATCCTCACATCCTCCACCTTATCATCCTCCACTTCATCTTCCGCATTATCATCCTCATCCTCATCCTCCTCAACATCATCCTCATCCTCCACCTCATAATCCTCGACATCATCATCCTACACCTCATCATCCTCGCCTTCATCATCCTCAACATCATCGTCCGCAACATTATCATCCTCCTCCTCCTCCTCATTATCATCATTCTCAGCATTATCATGCACTATCCTCACACACACTGTTTGGGGTCCCTTGCCGGTATAACTTTGTCATCTTTTATTGTTATAAAATGATGATCCTTCAACTGTTTAAATTGGGATGGTATGCCCAACAAGCAGCAAGGCAATATTGAGTCAATGCTGAGCACCATGAGGGATATGGAGCAGCACAGGATGGGTGGCTTTCGGGTGGAACTCCAAACACTGCCAAGGGATACTACATGGCTCAATGTAATGGATGCACTGCAGCTTGGCTGCAACTGGGTTTGTTTGGTTTTCCCGTTGTGTTGTATTTTTTGTGGAAGACGCAGATTTGACACAAGCATTGCAGGCAAGACAATTTAGAAGGCATGTTCCTCTACAGCAAAGGGTTAGAGCTGGACCCCTCTGCAGTTCTTGATCATGCAGAAGAAGGCATCAATGCTGCCTTTGGTGCTGGTGTCTTCACTTGCCGTGACACCAGCTTGCAGAAGGAAGTGCCAGGTTGGAAAAAATCTTACCAAAGAGTGTTGCACAGATTTGGCTTGGCAAACCTGTTTGCACACTGGCATTGCTACACCACTGACAGAGATGCCACCCAACAGGCCTGTGCAGCCATAAGAAAATTTGCTGAATGCTAACGCCCCTTTGCCAGAAGGCGTGCCCATCATCAGGGCCCAAGGGAACGCAGAGTCCATGAGAAACCTTGGGAAAGTGCATTGCAGCAGCATTGATTGGGGTGCCCTGGCAAGTGCAGCTAGTGACCCAGCTGCAGCTGACTTGCTGAAGGATGCTTGCTTTTACACAATGTTGAGAAAGGCACTTGGTAGGTACTCTGGTGAGCATTGCCCTTTCGCAGCCACTGGCATGGATAAGGCTGGTGGTGTTCTGCCACCCCTGGGCACAGATTTAGCAACTGCCAAACTCTACTTAGACACCCGGAGGAGTAAAACACTGCTTGCTTGCCTGCTTCAGGTTTGAATACACAGCTGGTCAGTCTAACATCTTCAGCATGCATGTCGCTTTTTGTAGCAGCCATGCTCGGTGTCACAACCTGCCACCCGGTTTTTGGATGTGTTTGTTCTTATGAAATGACCCGGTGTCTCTGGTATGCTCGCTTATAAAACGAATCACATGTTGTGGGACCGGGGGCCCTTTGATTTATGATTATTCTTTTTGGTCCTAAACAAAAATATAAGTTTATAAAATGTCAACACAGGCTTCGAACCTACGGGCGGAAAACGCTGGCACTATATAAACAAGTTTTTCCCTCAAAAAAAGGAGCTCACATTTTACAACGCTTAGAACTATCATTTTATAAAACTGGCGCTTTTAAATTGTCATTTTAAAAACCTGGTTGTCATTATAAGGGGTTTCCTTTTAAAATGGCACCACCCAGGTTCCAGGTAATACTACAAGGGGACTACACATACGTATGATTGGGTTGTGAAATATTATGATCTGGTAGTCCAACATGGATTGCGGGAGAATTTCCCAAGTAGCTCTTATTGTAAATGTCCATTGACAGCGGATTTCCCAGGTAGCCATGCTTGACTACCGGACGGTAAGTTATACGGTCGGATAGTTTTTAGTTATGGTAGTGCGACGATACATGTGAACAATTTAAATACAAAATAAACTCCTCAAGGGTGAAATTTTCAAACTTTATCATATGCAATCAACTGTTTGGCAGATAAAACATGTTAACATCAACTTTCAATGTTTTGAGCATTGCAACATAGTGGCGAACCCAGTGACACTAACGTTTTTGACTTACTTACCATAAATCACCATCATCACTGTGGGAAATTGTAGGTTTACCAGTCTTGATGGAGAACTATCTTTTAATGAAGATCAAAAAAAGGGAATTTCCTTGGGGTTTTCTCCTGGCAATGAATGTCCCATAAGAGTGTTTTAAAGTAATTGGTTTGCCGAGAGTGTCTCACAAGAACGGCATTCAACAAGTCGCAAGACTCAAGGTAGTCTTGAACTCACTTTTGATTCTGATAGCATTCGGGTTTGCGGCTGCTATCTTGCTATCCATGTGCATGTACTGTATGGGAAAATTATTGCTGCAGAACTGGCAGTGCGGAGTATCCATGTCTACATGTTCCAGTTTCCTGGTTCAAATTCCACGTTCAAAGCCCTGGGGTCTCGCTATTGGGGGTTGTCGCAATAGTCGGGTGTTTCAACTCCAGGTTTATCAACTGTCTCATTAAACATATCTAAACATGCTAATGTTTTTGGGAGTAGAGCGGCAATGAACAGCAGAATTTCCAAGGCCATGTCTTGCGATATCATTATCGCCTCAGAGGCGCGGTGTGAAGTTTTCAAGTTTGAAGCCTTCGGAAAATCGACAAAAATACAAACCGACAATCCACGGAATGGACGGAATCTACACATGTGAGAACTAGAACAGTGCTTACCGGGTGAACGTTCAATTGTGGCTGGTGAATATCTAGTTGTGGATGATTTTGGTTGGAAAATCCGCAAAATTCGCGCAGCTTCCCATGGCTGAGGCGGCCAAATTTGGGCAGCCGGAGATCAAGCAGCTGGACAAAACGGTGTTTTTTTTTCTCCTGCTTTGAGGTTGGTTTGACTGAACCTTTATGTTTAAAACCATGAACCAATATCAATCCGTTAACCACTAGCCACTATATCCATCTAATTATATCCCAAGATTAATCACATGAGTTACCAGTATCAATCCCGTTATATCTGATATATCCATTTATTTCACATGTAATCACTAGTCAACACTTATTAGCCACCGCTTTGGCCCAACTTCTCTCAGGCTTGGAACCATTCCAGGTGTTGGTGGCACGTGGGGAAGCCCGGAGATCTGTCACCGAAAAATGGTGGAAAAATGCAGGAGGAATGCTGAAACATTGTGGTTTATATCATATAAATGGTTTTAGATAGGTATTTAGATATATTTAGACGGATTTGAAAGGGCTTCAAATTCGGATCTTCAAGTCTATAGACTCAAACTCATGGAAATTTGAGATATTAACTGTATACATGTAGGTATAAGTGTATAAGTATATAATTATACATAATATGTATATAAGATGATGTTATGGTAGAGCCTCACGAACATATCTACTGAGGGCAATCGTCAAAAGTGTTGTGGACTGCAGACACAGATGACACCATTGATAGTCACCGTGCTTCCATGGGCACTTGCCTTTTGTACCCTGGGTATCCCCAAGAAATCACAGGAAACTCCTTGAGCCCTTGCGGCATGAAAGATAGATGGGATATTATAGTGTGCTGCCTGGTTTATATAATAGAGATTGTGAACTCACTCATAGTGGAACACCTCTGAATGAACTAGTCGTTTATTGGGCCTACTTGCAACACATTCTCCCTGGAGAATTGCGTTTACCACATTCTCCCCCAATATACTTCCTTTCATCACCATTTTAGTTGCTTTTTATCTTCATTTGTATTCCACAAATTATCCAGGGAACGTTGTTTCTTGATCCAAATTACATGGTACACACACATATATATATATATATACATGCACCTCCCCCGAAAATAGATCATAATGTGGGAAACCCAATGACATAAACGATCCCCAAAAATTAATAAGATGGGTTCTATAAACCAATCCCCGAACAGTAGGTTTATGGCATTGGGTTTCCCACATTTTCCATCGTGCAGAGACCTGAATTTATCATTATCCATTATCCATTGTCAAAAAAAGCAGTTATCCATCATACTCCCCCATATGTTTTATGGGACATATTACCAAACACATATGCTGCATAAAAAAACATATCCCATACTTCTATCCCATGAAAGATCTCCCAAAAAAACCTATCCCATAGATATATAGACATCATTTCTATATCATCTCCCAACATTTCTATAACTTTTCTATCATTATCCATATATGCATATACATCATCCCATTTGTAAATATCATATGCCACATACCATACGTACATACGTACCTACGTACGTACGTGCGTACCTTCGTACGTGCGTGCGTGCGTGCGTACGTATTTACATACATACATACATACATGCATGCATGATGCATGCATGCATGCATGCATGCATGCATGCATGCATACATAGTTTTCTATCTATCTACCTATCCATTTGTCTATCTATCTTCCTATCTGTTTATCTATTAATCTATCATCACCCCCAGCATTTTTCTTCCCGGCGTCCCAGGCAGCGCTTGATCCGCGCCGTGGGGAAGTCCAAGGCCATGGAGCTGATCTTGACCGGTGAGATGCTGACGGCCGAGGAGGTGGGGATACCGGCACTGGCACTTTATGGGAGATATCATAGAATTGGATGATGGGAAAATTTACAGGAAAGACCTATATTTGATGGTAAAAACCATGGTTTCCTGTAGATTTTCCCTTAAACCAATCCATTGAAGATAGGTAGGATCACCACTTTTCATAAGGGTAACATCTTTTTCTGAGCTTGAATGGTATACCAATGGTGAATGGTATATTATTATATATGATAAATATTATGAATATCTGATTAATTGGAATATGATGGGAACCCTCTATTAGATATAATCGATATATAATGGGAATCTTATATGGGAATACCTTTGTGATGGGAATATTTTAGATGTAAGGGGAATGTAATGGTAGATAGAATGGGAAGTTTATGAGAATATATGGTGATGGGCATATCATGGGGATATTAATGGTACACATTTTGGGGACATTATAATCATATGTAGTGGAATATTTAGATATAGTGAGAAAACAATGGGCATATTATATGTACTTTTTAGATTTACCATTGCATTCCCTTGTAGATGGATATTAGCTAGAATCATCCAGTGATGGGAATATAACGGGAACATTATCGGAACTATTAACCATTCTACGTAATCAGCAACATGGTAGACACAATGGATATGTAAATATTGTTTATCCCAAGGAAACGTACCAACAATTTGATGGGTAAATGGTAGATGGGATTTATATAATGTGATAAAAAAAACAACAATTTGATATGTGACAACCTCCTGAAACAACAGATCATAGAAGATCAATGGGAAGATTAACCAACAAGGATGGTAGTTTAGCGGGTATTTCATGGCCATATTACCAACTATATCGTGGGTCTGATAGTGGGGTGTCGCAATACAATGACCGTTCAATAGGGAAATTATTACTGAAACTTTTGACCAAAATTAGGGTGGCCTGCACTTCAGACAAACAGCAAATAGGCCATATGTTGTAGATGAATTGTAGATTACTCCAATGACAATCTACGAATTAAGCATTGTAGATTACTTACTGGTTTTGAATGGTTGATGAGAGATATCAACCATTGAATCCTACAGTAATTTGTGCAAAAAACCATCCTAAAGCAAGAATTGGCTATAGATTAATCCAATGATTACAATTAATTGCCATTAATCCAGATCGAGATTTGTAGATCAATTAGAATCAACCTTGGGATTTCCTCTCCTCATTTGTAGATGAACTACACAGAATTGAATCATCATTCATCAATAACTGTGATTACATTTCCAACAACATGTACAACGATAGTTCCCTGAGGGTCCAAATTCAATTCCAGTATGATTGGTGATTCCAATCATATCCGAAAACTAGGGTATGGGCCTGAAAATACAATCTGAAACCCAGATGATTGGATCCCCAGAGTATGATCTGAATCTCCTCTTAGTCCAGACGATTTAAAAGAACAACCCGGGGCCTTGTGGGGTAACATTTTTTTTTTGGGAGAATATCTTAAAGTTGTGTTTCAACCTCATCTTGGACTGACACATTGATTGTTTTTGAACCATCTCTGCTGGTTGGCCAACGTCAACAGGGTTGAGCTGCAGAGGCTGCACGGTTGAATGCAACATTTCCTTCTTGGTAGGGCTTTGCTGCTGATATGATCTGTATTTTGTGGCATAATTTATGAAGGAGTGTTTCGTGTCTAGGGTTGGCCATTGTCTCTGTTGATGAATATCTCCAAGTTTGATGGCTCTACCCTCGATGCCTCTTTGGTTTATGTCCCCATGACAATTTCTCTTGGCTCAGCCACGACCTGCTTAAAATTCCAGGTTTTGCTGCTTGGATCCCATTTTCGCAATCAAAAAAATCTCTGCAGTCGGTTTAACAACCATTTTTTGTGGTTTTTGTTGCTCGTTGAAACAGCGAATTTCCGGTGGCAAAGTGCATCCCCAGGCTGAGAAGGCTGGCTTGGTGGCGCGTGTGGTGCCCACAGGTTCAGAGGTGGAGGAGGCGTGGTGCGGTGGGCCATCGATGTCCTCTTCCCATTGGGTTGGTTGATTCATAGAGGGGTTCACCCCCAAAAGAAAAACAATAGGATCCAATAGGTTGGCAAATGATGACAGATGGTATACCAAGCACCGAGTGGCCCCGCGGTTGGATCTCGGCACCACCTTGGTCACTGGCCAGGCCATCAAAATTGCGGAGAAGATCGCCAGTTTTTCAGTCCCCGCCGTGCAGTTGGCCAAGGATTGGGTTGGAGATGTTTGTTGGATTTTGTTGGGATGATGGGTGCTTTGGGTGTGGTTTGTACATGTGCAGGACTATTTGGGATGATGATCCCAACTGAGCTACGTTCTAAACCCTTGTGTTCATGTTAAGCAAGGGGCCCCTTGTAAGGGTGTGGCGTAAGCAAAACTGTGGTGCGCGTAAGCCAGCGTAAGCTCCGCGTAAGACAAGATCTGCGCGTAAGCAAAACCTGTGCGCGCGTAAGCAAGACGTAAGCAATGGCGTGAGCATTTCCTTATTTGGTGCCAGGATGTAAGACATTTAGAACATGGCTCAACTGACTCATCATTTTCAGCAGGTGTCTGAAACCACCAACCAGGTCAGTTTAATCTTTGAGCCGTGGATGAACTCGGGGACATCATGTTGTGTCAGGTTGTGTGAATGCAACATGGTTTTCCTATGTTTTCATCACATCTTACATCAATATGAAATCATCTCATTGTATATCTAGTCATCTAGTCACTCCATGTGCAATACTGGTTGGATTGGTTGGTGGTTTGAGCTGTTGTAATTTTCGATCCAACAAATGGGACGATGAATCCATATGAACCCCAATTGACGAGCACATCTTCCGCACCTGGAAAGCCCAGCTGCTGGGGCCCAAAAAACATCGCGACATGATGCCACCCACAAACGTATGGAAGCTGGCAAAAAAAATGTCAGATCTGGCAAAAAAATGTCACATATATATAATATATATATACACACACGCATTTTTTCCAGATTTGTTTACCTTTTTGTCCCACGGGAAATAGACCAAGAACTCGTTGATGCCCAGGAGTGCGTCAACGCCTCGCAGGAGTTGACATTGGCGGAAGGCTTGAGGTCCGCCCCACGTCGACGCCGGGATGTACTCACGGAGGTGTGGTACAGATTGGTAAAGCCCAAAACATAGAGCACATTATATGGCATTATATGTAGAATAATGTAAATTATGTATATGTATACTGGTATACACACACATATATATATACATATATATATACATATATATACATATATATATATACATATATATATATACATATATGTATATACATATATAGTATATATATATATATATTCATTCAAAGCCAAGGTATACCCTGGAAACTGGGGTCAGATCATGTCGCTACGCTTCCAGTGGCCGGGCATGTGCTGGTCTAAAACGTCTTGCTCTTTGGCCCAAACTTCTGGTACCGATCCATCGCGCAACTGGTATCACCTTGGAGCCACAACTGGTGGTTGTTGAGTTGGTTTGGATCCACAGATCTACCCTCTGGTAATGACAAACATAGCTATTGAAAATGACAATTGATAGTGGATTTTCATGGATTTTCCCATTGATAGTTATGTGTATCATCCATTCTTTGGATTTTCACTCTTCCCCGGTTTTGGGATGATCAGAAAAGCCCCCAAGGATGGCCTAGATGGCCATGACAGGACGCCTCTATAAATGGAACACATTGTAAAACAGTATCTTCGCCCGAAATACCAGTTATTTTTTGGGTTATAAATGGGGTTAATACATTCCACAAATGGCGAAAAATAGCAACTGACTCAAAACTGGTCAAGGGCCAGAACTGTAGCTCTTAGCTTGTCATGCTGCTGCGCCCGCAATGATATGCTGCTCGGCTTGCAACATGGTCAGCCCTGGGTTCAACTCAGGTGCGTTCATTGCTGTTTTTTCTTTAAAGTTGTTGCTGCAACTTATGGATTTCATGGAATTTCAAACATTTTCATCAAAGAGAGTCTCTTTTTCTACACATTGTTGTATATATATATTACATTGACATGTAGTGTTTTTTTTTGATACGCATCATACTTCTACCTCTACACATGTTGAATCCACTGCCGTCGGGGAGGTTTCCACTGCGGCGTTGCTGGCGCCGTTTTCGCCTGTGGCCGTTGTCACGCAGTGCACTTTTGCGGTCCCAGCTGTCAGAAAGGAGGCCACGCTGGAAGATGATTGGAAACGGGAAGGGGAAGATTCCAAGGTGTTCTACGTAATTACTTACGGTAAACATACATAAAGTTAGGTAACATAGTCATTTTCATAGAGTATGAATGTATATTTATATTTATAATAAAAAGCCATCAAAAGGTCAAGTACCACTTGTAGAGGGGTGCCCCTAAAAGATGGAAGAGTAAATCACCAATCAAGCGATGAATGCGATGAACGCGCTATTCTGTTTGGGCACCTGCTTCACTGCAATATAGTACACGATACCTTTGTGCCCGCGCGATGATGCACAGTGATCATTTTCTGGTAGTTTTTTGAGATTTTGTTTACTGCTCACATGCCATTTTGTCGCAGGATGGACACGGCATAGGCCTGACTGCTTCCAGGCGTGGGATGAGATCCCAGCAATCATTGGTTGTATGGGTGACTTAGTGGGAATATCGTTTGGGACAGTGTATATATATATTGTACATATATATATATTGTATATATATATATATATCGAAGCATAGGATTTGGATTGTAGTGTTTTGAATATCGCGGGGATATCATGGGAATATATATAATATAATATAGTATAAAACAATATAATATAATATAAAATAATATAATATAATAATATATATATATCTATGTATATGCAAAACGATAGAACCAACACGAAATGTGAAAATACCCGGAGATCTCCAGGGCCCTGATGGGCCCTCAGGTGGCAGAGACGTGCAGTGGAGGCTCCAGTGGATCTTTACCAAGCTGATGGGCTGAAGATGGGCTGAAGATGGGCTGAAGATGGCCTAAGAAATGGTGGTAGAATGGAGATAAAAAGGGAATATCATGGGAAGGTATGATGGAATAATAATGGAATATGAATGGCATATTAATGGAATATTGGTTGATACCCTCTGGGATCATTAAACATGGCAAGCTGTGAAGAAATCCCCCTATAAACAGAGGATCGGGAAAATCAGCTGCTTCCAAGTTCCAATCAACCAAGAGGAATCAGAAACGCACCATATTCAGGAAATATGTCGAGTACAGTAAACCCAAGTTTAGAACACAGGAAAATCAAAGAAATTCAGTTCCAAAAGACTTTCACACAATTGTTCGAAGGATATCGAAGGATATATATGGAAATACGATCAAACAAATTCAACTTTTGAACCTTTTCAGGAATTACTGTCCCAAGGTCCCCAAACGGTTTGAGCCTTCCAGTCATAAGTTGGTTTACACACCCATCTAACTATAGATATGTCCATGAAAGAATCACCAGTTGAACTAGTGAAATATCAAAGTCACATAACGTTTATTGCTTCAAACCATATTTCAAAATACAGTCAATAAAATCAGTATTCCACTACATCCGATAAGTATTATGACTATCCCGTCATATCCCATTCATCATATCAACTATCAATCCCCATGTTTTGCTGAACTTCCAATTGTTTCTTAACAAACCCACACTTGTTCCATGTGAATTTCCACTTTTTCCTGGTGTTTTTCACCATGTTTCCTCCTGAAATCCCAAGTTTTTCTGCTAAAGTCCCCATTTTTCTCTGGTTAACTCACCATCTCAGGGTTTCCTTCCTGGGGGAGCCATTGAGCCTCCAAGGTTCGGCTTCCCCCAAAGCGCGGCCGGCCCCGTCACCGGGGCCACAAAACACCAGCGCCGCCTTGCTGCGCGCCATGGCGGTCCGAAGCCCCAGTGAATACTTAAACATCATATATAGTACTACATTTATTATTATTATTAATTATATATATATAGTGACATAGTTATATATCTCTTATGTTATGTACAGTTCTTGTATTTATATAGGTATTTATATATATATATATATATATGGATAGATATGTAAAGATACGCATGGATATAGTGTAAAACTATACAGTGTGGCATGCCAGTTGAACGAGTGCAAACGACACTTTTGGAACTGTCCTAGGTCAAAGCCAGCCAGAAGTACGTCCGAGTGTACCTTGGTCGGGGGTTGTCGAGTGTCAGTCTACTCAGATCCTCTAAAACACTCTTTCAGTACCAATCAAAATAGGTATTCAATGGTAAACTAACATAACTATGGAAAATTGCCAGTTTTAATGGGAAAATCCACTATTAATGGCCATTTTCAATAGCTACGTTAAATTACCAGAGGGTATTCAATGGTATTCAACTGTGAAACCTCCGATTTTTTGCCAGAAATCCTCTCCGCGTTTTGGGGGGATACCTGAGTCGACACGCAGGTATCCCAATGTCGGAGCCAGCTGCCCAGTGCACCCACGGAGCGATGTCCCTCTCTTGGTGATTCGTAGCCATTATGTGGACCGCCTGTAGCTCTGCATTAGGAGGTTTAGTGTCATATAATAACAATAGTGATAATAATCATAACAATATGTATAATATATATATATATATTTACATATATATATATATCGATATAAGTATATATATATCGATATATATATATATATCTATGTATATATATATATATAATCTAATATACGTGTTAAGTACGATTTTCTTTGGTTAACATCTCATAACCTACAAAACAACATGATTTTTTAGATGTTCTGGTTCACATCCTCATGTATAGACGAGGTCCTTCAGGGCGAGATCGATGTGGAACTGGCGCCACAGTCGAGTCAGGAGGACATTTGGGAGGCACGTATCCCAGAAAATCACTACAAACTGGTGGGTAAAATGCGTCATTTGACTTTCAGGGCAATATGGAATGTATGCACGTATATATATAATACCAACTAATATCACATATATATATACACAGATATATACAGTTACATATTATATATATATATCCTATATAATTATATATAGTATATCATAATATGTAACACTGTATATTAGTATATTACAATTATATATTATATCTAATGAAATATTATTACATATTACAATTTATATTATATTAGATTGTTATATGTAATATGTTGTTATATACAATATAACATACTTATATGATATAACATACGTATATATATATATAGCCATTGTAACCATATAGAAACATATGAAACGATATAAGCCCCCCATTCTGATTCCAACATTTCTATCAATAGCTGCAGCCAAATGGCCTGTCATCAGGCCTTGCGGCGCGTGCTCTTCCGCGACGGCGCCCCGCAGCGGCGGCCGCTGCGGATATTTGGTGCGGCAGACGGACAGGAGGCAGAGATGTGGGGCTGCGGAACCAAAATCCAGAAAATTCTGGAGATATCGGGGGATATAATGGGTATATTATGGTATATTCATCAAACTGGGATATAAGTTGGTAAGTGGACCCTCTGGTAATTTGTAACAAAGGGAAATTCACCATTTTTGATAGGCCTCGGTAAATCTGAAATGGTCCATGTTCCAAGGTTGAAAACAACAGCCTTACAACCAAGTTATACTAGTGGGTTATATCCGCAGATATCCCTAGTTATCTGGGTTATAGATGAGCCACTTACATACGATGCCCGGGATGCACATTCACGCCGTAATTGAGACTGGGATATTCTGCTAAGCAAAGTATTGACAATCGAAAGTGATCCATTTGTATAATATGATAGGTTTGTCAATGTTTGTCTTCAAATGGGCGATACCCCAACGTATGGCACATTTAATGGATACAATTGGAGGTCTCATAAAATGGAGGTAACCCCAAATCATCCATTGAAATAGGATTTTCCATAAAAAACACCATCCAGATATTGGGATACCGGGATACCTCATTTATGGAACCCCCCAATTATGCGAATGGATACTCCGATTTTGGGACAACCCCAAATGGTGGTTTAGAGATCTGGAAAACCCATGGCTTCAGGAAAATAGTCTACAAATGATTGATTTTCCACATCTATGTTAGTCTACTTAGGGTGTATATATATAATATATGATATATAATATATGATATATATAATATGTATATATATTATATAATATATATATATAATACAATAATATATATATATATAATACAATATATATATATATAAAATAATATATATATATATAATATAATATAATATATATATAATATAATATATATATATAATAATATATATATAAATATAATATATAATATAATATATATAATATAGATTGGTATGTTGACCCAGGGTAGAATGGGTAAATGCCCTGGTCTACAGAGCAAGGCCGTGAAACTTCACCATTAAACTTCAAAATTTGCAGGTGGCCTGTGACAAGTTACATTGAAACTGTGGATTTCAGATTACCGGGCACAAGAAGCGGCAAAGGCAGACTGTATCGGGGTCCCTTAGCTGGAAAAGCCTTCAGCAGCCAGCGACGCCAGGTGTTCAGTGTGCCGGAGTTTTGGAGCCAGGCCAGGTGCCTGACGCTGAACTCAGCACGGGGGTTTTCGGACCGCTCCGACCGCTCGGCCAGGCTTCCAAAGGTGGAGTCGTGGTCTCGGCGAATCTGCCTTTGCGAGGAGGGGACCTTTCGGTCCTTGAAGGTGGCTGGGTGCAGTAGACCCAGCTGGCCCAGCTGTACGCTTCAAAAGAGGGGGGCAATGATCTCAAAGTCACAATGATCTCAAAGTCACAAGTTCGTACTAGATGTACTAGGTTTGAGTACAGCTTTGTCAGGTTCTGTTGGAAGTTTGGAGATTTGACATTCCAAGCTTCATTCAGTTCAGACTACTCTTAGCGCAATTTATGCAGTTTCGCTTCCATCTTGAGCTTTAATACTGCTGCACCCGAACCCTTGACGTACTACGGAAGTTGGGTTCCTCCTTGACCTTCCAAGTCCTACAGAAATTGCTTTTCAACTATTCAAGCCCGAAACTTTTGCTGGGTGTGTCTGAAAATGGAGTATACATCCAGTTATAGCATGTTAGTAGGGAAATGGGTGATTTAACCATGGGGGTTCCCATGTCTTCCGATAATTTTCAGACAACGCCTATTTTTGACCCATGTCTATAGTGACTCCCTTGTCACAGTTACATCAAGAATTCCTTCGCCAACCAGGAGCTAGTCCTCTGATTGACAGCTTTGCAAGCTGCCAACCGCGGTCGGGGGCCCAAGCAAAGTCAGAAAATTCGTTGATTGACAAATGATGCTTGTTTTTTTAATATATATATAGCTGATTTTGAAGCTGAAGTCTCCCAGGACTCCCAAAGATCTGATCCTTAAAGATGAGATTTAGAAGCCATGTACTATTTTTCATATAATGTTGTGGATGGTTTGGTTTGATTCTTTTCTTTATTCTTCAGGGGTATACCATGACTCCAAAGGGTGGCATTTTTCTGCATTTTAGGGAGCCATTACTTTACCCATCCTGGTGATAGCCTCCATAGCCTCCATTGATCTTCAGTCAGGCAGCTGTACTTGAAACAAAGACGCTTTTCATCCCATTCCATCAGTTTATTTTAAAGTTCTTGGGGGGGTATTATATTCATTCCTTTCAAGTTACGGACTTTCACATTCTCACTAGCCCAAAGATCATTGTGTCCAGTTGGCATTTGCGTTAAGAGATCATTAAGTCACATTCTCACTAGCCCAAAGATCATTAAGCCCCGTTGGCATGTACCTGAATTAGATAGAGAAGTATCTCAGAAATCATTATTTCTAGTTGGCATGTACCTGAAGCAGAGAAGTAGCTCAAGATCTTCAAGCCCAGCTGGCATGAACATGAAGTAGAGCAGTAGCTGAAAAGATATTCCAGTACAGTCGGCATGTTGCTGCGCAGAGTAGAGCAGAGTAGAGGAGAGCAGGGCAGAGTAGAGTAGAATGGAGTACAGTAGATTCGAGACGAGAAGAGAAGAAAGGTGCTTTTGCATCATGTGTTGCGATTCTGATTGTGTTTTGCAAGTCGTTGTTGGCAGATCGCATTGGAACTGCTACATCAAGGATGCGATTTGAATGTTAGGATTTATACGAAACATTGTGTTTTTCCGCTTCGGCGTCGAGATCCGGTTTTGGAACGGCAGTTTCTGTTGCCGCTGCCCGTAGTTCTACTGTGTTTTGCAACTCAGTGCCTGCAGGTCGCAGTGGAATAGCTGTGTTAGTGTTATGGCTTCTCGCTGCCGCGTCTGCGCACGTGATACTACTGTCTTTTGCAGCTAAAAGTTGTCGATCGTATTGTAGTGGCTGCATGAAGGTTGCGAATGGTGCTTTGGCAGCAGATTTTTCCCATTTTCGCGCATCCTGTGTAGCAGATTCTCTGTGTGAAAGCTTCCCTTTGTAACAGCTTGCTGTGTGTAAAAGCTTCTCTGTGTAAAAGCTTCTGTGTGTAAAAGCTTGCTGTGTCTAAAAGCTTCTCTGTGCAAAAAGCTTGCTCTTTGTAAAGGCTTCTCAAAAGCTTCTCTGCGTAAAAGCTTCTCTGTGTAAAGGCTTGTCCGTGTAAAAGCTTCTCTGTGTAACAGATGCTCTGCGTGAAAGCTTCTCTTGCGTAAAAGCTTGCTGTGTGTAAAAGCTGTGTGTAAAGCTCCTCTGTGCAAAAAGTTTCTGTGTGTAAAAGCTTCCGTGTGCAAACGCTTCTCTGTGTAAAAGCTTCTGTGTGTAAAAGCTTCTGTGTGCAAAAGCTTCTGTATGTAGCTTCTGTGTGCAAAAGTTTCCCTGTGTAAAGCATCTCTGTGAAAAGAGGTGAGAAGAGTTGGCAAGAGTGGAGAAGAGTTGACAAGAGGTGAGAAGAGTTGAGATGAGCTGAGAAAGAGGTGAGATGAGTTGAGCGGAGGTGAGAAGAGGTGGGAAGAGTTGAGAAGAGGTGGCAAGAGGTGAGAAGAGTTGAGACGAGTTGAGAAGAGTTGAGTTGGGCAGAGGTGAGAATCGCTGAGGGGAGTTGAGAAGAGCTGGGAACTGTTGAAAAGAGTTGTTATAATTGAGAAGAGCTGAGATGGTCTGAGAAGAGCTGCGAAGAGCTGAGAAGTGGTGGCCACAGTTGAAAAGGGGTGAGGCAAGATGAGGACGAATTCACAGAACAGAGTTGAGGAGATGTGCTGTTTCACTCCAGTTCCTTTAGGCAAAAATTGCCTTTCAATCCTATACTATAACATTCCTTCTTGCTGGAAACTTCCGCCACCCGCCTTGCGCGGGATTTACTTGTAGCATGGAATCATCACATTTCATCCTTTGTCATCAGATATCTTTTTGATACGTCGTAACCAAAACAATATAAGCAGCTATTTCACCACTATACAAAGTCGGATTTCATCCAGTTCTGTGAGCTGTATATCCTGCTTTCTTTGAATATCCTAGGATTGATATAAGGATTTCATCCGCTATCTATATCCAGTGGTGGGAAATCCATCAACGGATGCTGGCAGGTACGGCAGAACCCTGGTGGGTAGCAGCTGTTGTCGCGTGTCTGCGGACGATCCGGAGGTATCTGATGCCTGGATGGTGGGATATAATGATGGGATTTAATGGTGAATTGATGGTGATGTAATGGTGATTTGCTGGAATTAAATTATGATTTAATGGTGATTGGATGGTGATTTGATGGTGATTTAATGGTGATTTGAATGTGATTTCCTGGAATCTAATGGTGATTGTGATTTACTGGTGATTGATTGGAATTTATTGGTGAATTAAATGGCGATTTGATGGTAATTTGTTGGAGCGTGGTGATTTACTGGTGGTTTACTGCAATTCAATTTTGTGGTGGTTTGATGGTGATTTACTGGTACATTGCGATTTACCGGTGATTTACTGGAACTTAATGGTAAATTTAATGGTGATTTACTGGTGTTTTACTGGAATAGGGTGATATACTGGTGATTTACTGGAATTTAATGGCGAATTTAATGGTGATTTAATGGTGATTTATTGGAATTTAATGGTGATTTGCTGGTGATTTAAGGGAATATGGTGATTTGGTGATTTACTAGATTTTAATGTACCGTGGAAAGAGCAGTTGTCGCTGGCAAGTTGATGTGCAAGAGCTGCCCGCGCATTTTTGACCACCGTGGTGCCATGCTGGCGCAGTATCGAAACGACGGTGCCGCTTGCAACTTGGATGTGCGCATGCAAAACAATTGGCTACGTCATGCATCCGTCATCCACGAGTCTCGTGGTACTTGGGGGCTGGCCAAGGCCATCCAGATGGCCGGTGTCTATGTGTACAGGGTCTTACCGGACGGCAAAACCCCGGCAAACCTCGAATACAAAGCAGACCTGGCAGGGCTGCCGCCTTATACGCGGCCGTCTGGGCACGCGGCACGGCTAGAGGAGTATGGGGCTGCCACAGTATTGACATAGGTTTCCTGATATCAATAGATGTATAGATAGATAGATCGATCGATAGATAAGACAAGATATGATTAGATAAGATTAGATAAGGTTAGATAAGATTAGATAAGATTAGATAAGATTAGATGGATAGATTAGATAGATAGATTAGATAGATATATAGATAGATTAGATTAGACTAGATTAGATTAGATTAGATAGATAGATATAGATAGTTTGCGAGCTAGGTAGGTAGATAGAGAGAGAGAGATAGATAGATAGATAGATAGATAGATAGATGGATAGATAGATAGATAGATCTGATACGTAGATAGATACGTAGATAGATACATAGGTAGCTACGTAGATAGAGAGATCGATAGATAGATAGATCTATAGCCAGCCAGCGTCCGGGACATACCAAAGGGTATTGGGGGCGGGCGGCGCAGGAACGAGCCTTGTGCGAAGATCTTGTGGAGATCCTAGTGAAGTGCTGTCACAGGTCTTTGCATGATCTGGTACAGGTCCTTGTGAGAAGATCTTGTGGAGATCCAATCCTGTTGAAATCCTCCTTGCACTAAGATCTTGAAGTTGCTCTGCGTTGGTGCTTCTATGAACGTTCTTCTGGGAAGCTCATAGGAAGTTCTTGTACGAAGATGTTGTGAGTTGCACTATATAGATCTACATAGAAGGTCCTGCTGCTGCAGTTGGGATCACGTCTAACCTCATCTGCTACTGTTCCATAGCTACTGTTGCTTGTATTTGCTACATTGACTTCCTCCCTCCACACTGTTTGGGGTGCCTTGCCGGTGTAACGTTTTTTAAATTTTAAATTGCGATTTAATGGTGGTTTAATGGGATTTAATGGTGGTTCAATGGTGATTCAATGGGATTTACCAGTGATTTAATGGTGGTTTCATGCTGACTTAATGGAATTAATAGTGATTTAATGGTTGCTCAATTGTGTGCAAAGGTGATTTAATGGTGATTCATTGTGTTTTAATGGTGTTTTATTTCTTAAATGTGACTTTATAGGACTTGATGGTGATTTAATAGCGATTCACTGTGAACTAACGGTGATTTAATGTGATTTTAGTGTGGTTTAATGGTGATTTAAAGGTGATTTAATGGCGGTTTCAGGCTGATTAATGGGATGCAATAGTGGTTTAATGACATGCAATGATGATTGAAAAATGATTTAATGGATTTTGCTGCTGATTTAATAGGATTTAGTGGTGATATTTAATGTGATTGAATGGTTATTTAATTGGGTTTAACTATCAGCACACGGGGGTTTAAAGGCCCTGAATGGGGCATGACTAACGAACAATATGACAATTAACCCTTCCCCTATTCACAGTCCCTTCAGAAACCTTGGTGGAAAATAGGGGATGACATATGATGAATTTGGGACCATAAAATAGGGGTGTTAAATATGAAGGGATGAACTTTGCCTGGATTAGGATAGAATGTTATTGGGTCCTCTATTCAGTAAATTAATCGATAAATATGGAGTATGGAAAACCCACTATTTGTAGATCTGCAAGTTGCTGCAGGGTGTGTTTAGCAAGGAAAAAAGGATCATATAGCCAACAAAACCGACGGACCAATCAGCAACAATTGAGAAAACGGCCGTGGAAAATAAATATACTCTCCGGAAAGCAAGCATTGCACGAAAAAACATGAGAAATAAAGTTCCATGTGAATTGGTCCTGAGATTGTATGGGAAATTAAACATCATGAAGTACCGGTCTTCAGTGATCCCATGGCGAGCCGGCTCAAATTTTCAGACAATTTTCAGATGATGTACCGAGGGGTTTGACAATACCCCACCTCCAGTCCCCAGACTCCCAGAAGTAACCCCCAAATAGATGGGAAAAATGTGGAGACATTTTGCCAGCATGTCATAGAGGAATATAAAGGATGTTTTTCGCATAATTTCAAGGTTTCCTTCGGCATATTTTTGGAGGTTGCTCCATAGAAGGGAAAAACTACAGGAAACGCCAGGAGATTTGATTGGCTCCTTACCCGTCTTTGTAGACGGTTTGGTCAACCGGGCCCATCACGCCGCGGGTAGAGCTGGTATAGATGTACCCGGGAAGATATATATACCCTGGGTAGTTATATAAATGAAATATAAATTTGTGGGTTGGTCCATCAATGCTAAATCCAACTGTTAACTATTACTTTACATATTTTCCATTCAATGGCCATTTATGATTAATGTTAGTCATTCCACCTGTATAATCACGCAGCATTTATCACAATTTTACGTAGATAATACGTAGATCAAACTTTGAGAATCCCCTCCATTTATGGCCACACCCCGAAGGTTGAAAGCCTTTTGCCGGGAACCTGGAGCTGTTTCCTGTAGGAGTCGAGAAGAGTTCCTGAAGACTTCAAGGTATTGGGATACATAATGATGGATATATATATACACACATAATGATATATATATAATTATATATATAATTATATATATATACATATGTAAATATATATATATATATATATATACACATATGTATATATATATATATATGTATACATATAAGATATATATATATATGTATACATATAAGGTATATATATAAGCATTATAAGGTACGGGGATGCTTTCATCTTGGTGACGTCATACTTTCATCATCTGCTCTTGGGATGATGATGCTGGTATTTCTTGTTGATGTTCCTGCTTAAGTGGTTGGTGCATGGGCGCGATCACATCCCTTAGAACTTGAAATCCTTGAAACAACCACTGCTGATTGGTTTTCTGGGTCCTTCGGAGCCGCCAAAAACTCCAGAGCGACTTCAGGCGGGCCCCGGTTCCTGTGGTGATTTGCGGCAGCAACATGGCTGGAGAGGCAGATTTGAAGGAAGGTGGGAGGTGGTTGGTGGTCCATCATTTATGGATTCCCTATGTAATCACACGTTTGCATATATACTATATAGTAAATATATATATACATATAGACAGTATGTATATATACATAGTATATATATATATATATATGCAGTTACATATATATATATATATGTATGTATATGTAAATGTAAATGTAAATGTAAATGTAAATGTATATGTATATGTATATGTCGTATATGTATATGTAAATGTACATGTATATGTAAAGTATATGTATATGTATATGTTTATGTATATGTATATGTATTTGTATATGTATATGTATATGCATATGTATATGTATATGTATATCCATATACTTATATATACATATACATTATATATATACACATTCAGATCTATATATATATATATATATATATCCACATATATATATATATACACATTCATATCTATCTCTATATATATATATATATCCATATATATATATATCCACACCTGTATATATATATATATATCCATATATCCATATATATATACAGATATATACATATATATATATATATTATACACATATATTTACATGTATTATACACACATATTATCATATTATGTATTATATATTATACATATATATTCCATCTACTATGCAGTCATCAACCAACCATCATTAGAAAGTGCAACAAATTTCAAAGTAAGAGTGTGGCCAATGGAAGTTGCGGTCAATCACCTGAGTTTCCCCTTGGCAGCCCGGGGTTATTTTATCCAGGCTCTGGACCGCTGGAGCTTCGAATATTTGGAGCCGCCTGGTGGCTGTGGTCCTGAAAGTGGGGGATTGACCCTTAAAATTGCCATGTGAATAGGGAAAATATATGATAATATATGACCATGGATAATAATATATGATAATAATAGGAAAATATATGACCATGTCGGAAAATTATGATTATTCAGAGGGACACACGCATTTCAAACCCAGCCAACACTTCACTTTTTCGTCTCAAAGATTGGTCACATTGCTGCCGTTGAGGGTTGGGCAAAGGTTTGAGGTTTGCCAAAGCAAGGTGTCTCTGATTTTGCTGACTTGGGGCATCCGGAGTTTGGGGCACACCAAGTGGGTCACTGGGTTCGCATCAGATTGGCGTTGGTTAATGTTAATTCACCATGGTCTCATGAAGGATTGGATATCTTGATTGCACATCCATTGTTTTTTTTTTCGGATCCCTTGTCCTTCTGTGGGAAATCACCATTCTTGTTGGTTATGCCGTTATGCCATTTTCCATACATACTTTGCCTAGCATTTTTCAATGACTTAGATTTAGATATCCCCATTTGGATTGGTTGCAGTTTTGCGTTTTTCCTGCTGCAGTTTCACACTGAATTCAACCCACACTGCTATGGGTCACAACTTTCGGCGCAGCGTTTTGTGATGTTTTGTTCACGTCAAAATAGTTTGGATTTATGGATGCTCATCCCCTATGGTATTTCATAGGTAACTTGATCCATCCCCATATGGAAGGCATCTCATCTGTTCATGGCAACCGATGGTCTAAGGCGACACCTGGCGGATGTGGACAATTTCTTCGTTTTGTGCTCACCCGTCAGGGCCTGAAGAACGACAGTGAACGAAGCTCCATTTGCTGCATATCTCTGCATATACATGGTATACAGTTATGTAACTATATATAACATAAATGCATATAACATCAATTACTAGTTTGGTCTTGGATGCATTGATCGACGCAATGTCATACATCTTCACATACATGTATGTACGCTGATATGCGGTTTATCGGTTCATATGGCGATATATATTGCGATATTATTTCTTTGTTTTGGTTTAGACACCTTCGAAACCAATCACACAACCGCTGTTCCGGGCATGTTTGGTACAATCTAGTAACTAGGAGGGTTCATCTTCAATCAAACATGGTTGGTACTTCCAACTTCCAGCTGACTTGCCCAGAGAGCCACCGCCGTTTGTGAATGAGTGAAACACACATTGTATACTCTCCGGCAATCCGACGTAGCAATGGAAAATCCCCCAAAAAATGGAGGTGTCAATGGGAACATCTATAAATTGGGGAAAATGATATCACTTGGGAAATCACCAACATCGTTACTTATTTCTGTGGGGGCGGTCGAAAACAATGCTGGTGATTCTTTTGCTAGTGACAATGACACCTCAACGTTTCGCAGCAGGAAAATAACCAAGGGCGCTTCAGCTACTATGTCGGGTGGCCCAGGAAACTGATTGTTACCCTTTTTCAGTGGGATGACGAAATCACTCTGATAACTGGAGCCAAAACAGAAAGGTTTTTTCCAAGTTGGATGATTTGGGATTTGGGCGACCAAAAAGTCGGTGCAAAAATGGACCAAAACTCAGGACCTTTCAGAGGGCAAGAACCCCTGCGGCTACAAGGTTGTCGGGAACCCATGAGATCCCATGGGGACTTGGAGAATGTTAGAGACATCGGGTTACTTTCACCAACAGAGATTTTTTTACCAAGGAAAATGGTGATTTAATGGTGATTTAATGGTGATTTAATGGTGATTAATGGTGATTAATGATGATGATACCCTCTGGTTATGTCTACATAGCTATTGAACATTGCCATTTATTGTTGCATTCTCGCATTAAAAAAATCTTCCATAGTTATGTTATATAGTTTACCAGAGGGTAACCGGCTAAACATTCATTATTTTAAAACAATTCACATGTTTGTCATAGTAAAAAGACCCAAGTTCTCCACTTCATGTTGAAACTTGGTTGGAACATCATTGGTCTTTGGGCGTTCTGAAGTTTCACAAGCAGTCATCAAACAAAGACAAACCTTTTCAGGTTCTGCTTGGTCTCATGGATTCACCCAGTATAAAACAAAACCAAAACTTGTTTGAAAGTCAAAGTTTACGAGATTAGCTTCGACCCACAGATTTTCGGTGAGTTGTAAGCAGTTTTTAGATGTTTGAATTGGACATTCCCAATTCATATCTCCATTTTTGTTGGTGTTTTTCTCCAATTCTTTTTTGCTGCCCAGGAAGAAAAACATCTGCCCACTGGATTGACCTGGATTGACCGCTCAGGTGCCAAACAACAGGCGGGTGGAGATGCGTTTTCCAGAGTTCCGGCGCAAGGCGTGGCTCGGCGGCGCAGTCGAAGTAGATCCCCGTGGCGATTTGTTTGACAATGATCCCTGTGAATCATGGAAAGTTTGATGTTTTCACTACGTATTCTGTGGATTTCTGTGGTCAGTTGAGACATGAGACGTCAAAGATTGCCATGGCCAGGTGGAAGCAGCACGTGGCAAAAAGTTTGGGACACCCAGGGGATCCCAGGGGCGCGAGACGGGGATCTGCTTGGTGGTTTCAATTGTTGCTATGTTTTCTAATGGGATGATTGACTTCTATATGTTTGAGATCAGTTAAAGCACCATGTACATCTTCAGTTAAATTGAACCATTATATTGCGCTATTGCCAGACAGAATTCGTGCGTGTTAAATATGAAGTCCGTTAGACTTATATAAATTGAATCAGTTGTATAGCACATTATTGCACACATGTTAACTGATGATTATTTCTGACTGTAACTTCTATATTGATAATTATCTTGGCCTCACTGGCACCGTGAGCCCATGGCTCGCCCTTGTCTCACATGGTGAATGGATTAATGTTTCATGGGTTAACGGACCCAATGATGGTTAGCGGAAAGTCATTTGGGCCAAATGGTAGCTTAATTATTGGGTTTCCCCCATTTCCTCTTTTCAATTGTTCCATGGTTCTTCTTTTGCTAGTCCGCTGTTGCTGTCACCTGGGCCACGCCAAGGGGTGACATGTACTACTTGCAGAACACCTTGCTACACCGAGAGGACGACCCTGAAACTGTTGAAACCGCCAGGGAATCGATGTAGATGTGGTGCCCTAATGTTTGGAAAGGATCCTAGTTGAGTCAAGCCTTGCTGGTAGCATCAAATGGGATGATCTCGCTTGGCTTTCTTCAAAGGCAGGGATTTGGATTTTTTTAGTTTGGTCCCGGGTACACATGGTCCAATTACATATGTTTATTGTATATATAATTGTATATATAATTATATATATATATATATATATATATTATACACAAAATCATTGATATTTTGATGATTACTATCACGTCATATCCTTCTGACACCCGTCTATTGGGTTGACAACAACCAGCTGGAGATGTTGATACTTTTCAGATTTTGTAGCCTTTAAGAATATTTGATGGTTCATGCCCCCACTATACACTGTAGCAATAGAGCCCAATTATTGTACATTAAAAGAAATAACATGAGGTATGCTCTGTTGTTGGGTTTAACCTCCATGACCTACATCAAGATCCCAATTGTCATGGTCACAGTACCACTATAATAATAATAATAAATTTCTAATAATAATAATAATAATAATATATATATACATATCATCTTGTCATTTCAGACATTTACCATCTTCATGTGTTTGGCCGTTTCACCCTGCCAAAAACCAACCGAAACAGCCACCGTTCGTTAAACCGTCGCAGGAGCGTGAAGGTGGAGCACCACGTCCGGTGGGGCGCTTTGGGCAGCAGTGCGGCTGCCAGGTGTGTGATGCGTCCCCTCGGGGGTTTGGTATTGGTGGATCCTCAACCGATTCTGCAGATCACCAGAAAACTGGGAGAATATGGGTGTGTCTGAAAATAGTATACCCCTAAACCCAATGGTTAATGATCATTATCCCTATTAAATGGCTATAATTGGGAATATACCCTATTTTCAGACAAACCCATATGCATCTGCAATTTGTGTAAGAAGTGGATCCCCAAATGACTTTCCTATTTCAGAAAGTCAAATGCACTAGCATTTTTCCAACTGGACGCAGAGGGTCTCTACTACAGTGCATGGCTCAAGGCAGCCCCTGTGGTCCGCTGAAAGAATGGCGGCCAGTCACAAAACTAAACATCGGGGATTGAACAAGGCACCCCGTATACGACAGGCTTCAAACGTGCAGCTCAAGTCATCCAACAGCCAGTTTTCAATGGTCTTTTTGGGATCTATTTGCTCTCATTTTGGGAGACATGAAATGGTGGTTAGAGAGTTGCGAATCCCCCCAAAACGCGCGATGAATATACGAAACGCAAGGACCCCCGTGGAGGGTTAAGAAACAACACACATATTTTTTCAAGTGGATGGATCACCAGCAGGCAGTAACTGCTAAGCCACACTTAAACGAAAAGCCAAGCATCCCGGCAATGGATCAATCCATCGTAGACTGGCTGGATGATGAGGTTCGGGCTCGGGGGGACGTCTCAGTGGGGCTGCCCCACCTTTTGTAGCTGGGTCCTAAAGATGTGGCTATGGCATACAGTTTCCCAATTGCTACTGGTAAAATCCCCCATTTTCCTAGGGTTCAAACTTGAAACCTGCCCAGTTTTTAATAGCTTTGAAGGCTTCAAACCCCTATGTTTGGATATTTTTGGTAGGTTTGAGTCTTGATGAATCTCCCCCCTGGTAGGTGAACAGCCCCAGATGGAAGCCCACCAGGACTCCGCTTCCGCTGAGTCCACCGTGGACGAAGCCTGGCGGCTGCTGCGTTGCGCCTGGCACGCCAAGAGGGCGGGAAACGAGGCGTGGGGCCACGGCGGCCACGGCGGCCACAGCGTCGAGGAGGCGGTGAGGAACTACACCGCAGGGCTTCGCTGCGCCGCGCGTGCAGAGCGCTTTGTGGACCTTGAAGCCTTGGAAGATACAGTGCCGCGGTGTTCGCCACGATGCGAAGGGCAATTGTTGGTTGTTTCAGACACTTCCCCACATCTTGTCATAGAACGGGGGTTTCCAGTGGCGGGTAGTTACCTTCTAACATTTTGTGGACAAGTGTCGAATAAGAGTCGGTGATAGTTCATAACCCCGAAACGTAAGGTCTGATTGGTTGGGGCTGGTGCCTTTGAGGGAGGAACCCAGGATTGCCATGGAAACCACAATAAATCTAGAGCGATCAGTTGAAACGAATCATGCAAAATTAAGAGGGTTTGTGGTCAGCTGACTTGAAAGGAACGTTGCTGGCTGGTTTCCACCCCACATCCTGTGTCAATTATCATGGGTCCTCCACCATTTTTTTATCATGGGTCCTCCACCATTTTTGAAGCTGGACCTCTTGTTTTCTTTGGCTTCAGGACAAGTACTGCTTCGACCGATTTCAAAGTGCCTTGCACATGGTTGAAGCAGTGCTCCATCGAAATCTGAGTCTCACCTCACATCATCAAGCAGACTTCACAGCTGCCCTGGAGCATGCCGAAGAAAGCCTGCGACTGGAACCGCAGAATGTGAAATCCAAGTACCGACGAGGCCTAGCGCTGTGGGCTCTCGATCGATCAGAGGAAGCACGGAAAGATCTGAAGGCGCGGAGGTGGTTGGGTGTAAAAAAAACATAAAAAACCATTGAAGCTGAAAAAGTATATCATATTCATATATATTCATATCTATTTTCATAGAAAGTATCAGGGTTGAGGATGGTTGAGGTGACCCATGGTGACTCACAATTTTGGGGATCCCCTGAGTTCCCCCATATGTTCCAGCCGTTTCTTGGTGCTTCAGCTGCTTCATTTCCTCAGGATGTCTTGGCCAAAGAGCCCAAGAACCTCGAGCTCCGACGTCTCCTCGGTGCCAAGTTGGCCACCGAAGGGGCCGCAGCCCCGGCGACGGCGCAAGCGCAACGCTGTGGCGAGTGTGGACTCTGTGGGCTCGCGGAGGATGGAGGCGCGCTATGTGGTGAACCACATTCCTCCAGTTTTCTGGCACCTGAATCGGAAAAAACATCTAAAAACAGTTTCCAGAAGGGGACCTCCCTTTAGGTCCTCTCCAAATCAATGGGGATTATGATGGATTACTGTACTACAGATAAAATCATCAAACCAAGTTTCCAACCATATCCGCGGTGTGCGAACTATGTCCAGTTATATCCATGGGGTATCCCCAAAGTCAGCATGGGTTTGAATACTAAGTCATGGTCTAATTCTGGATTTGAGGTACCCCTATGACATAGAACACCTCCATATAATTAGTATTAATATTAGTCACCATACATTACATCCAGTTATATCCAACTGCATCCAACTATATGGGGACGGATCAAAACCTAGTATTGCCATATTTAGAGAAATACACCCAGGGTGCCAGGGTTTTGACTCATAGACATATCCTAACTATACATCCAACTACCCTCCGGTAAACTAACATAGCCCATAGCTATTGAAAATGACCATAGAAATAGTTGATTTACCCCATGAAAAAGATGGTGATTTAGTGATTTTCCATAAGTTTTTTGTATGTTTAGAGGCTATACAGGCTATACAAACATCATCCAACTTCATCCATTGCCAGGCGCCGCTTCTCCCGACCCGGCGCTGCTTGCGAAGCTGCGCAAGGGCGGTCGCAGCGCGCTACACTGGGCGCTGGGAGGGGCCGGGGGCTCAGTGGAGAATGGACCCAGGGACCCTGGAAAAATTGTGAAAAGTGGAGATTTCATATAGGGATATAATATACACAATATATATATACATATACATATCACATATTTCTTTTTGGGAAAATGGGGATATATATATATAATTATATATATATTTATAGTCCACTAATAATTGTAGATTGTATTTTGAAAAGCAGGGCTGAAATCAAGAATTGACATTACAAACATGACTAAAGATGGAAGAATTGGGAGTTATCATCATTATCATTATCATTATCATTATCATTACAATATTGCAAACATGAGCAAAGATGGACGAATTTGGTTTGATTGTATTGAACAAACGGACATTTATGCAGGAAACTGGCAGAAAACATGGGATTTGCCCCACAAATTACACCAACAGAATCACATTGGTTAACCTTAACTTCATACAGAGAAACAACGGAAGGATCGGGACTTGGGTGTCCAAAACTGGAGGAAAGGTGGATACAAAGGGAAATAATATCCATATGTATGGAATTTTCTTGTCATGATATTTGTTATATATTTCTAAGTGCATGATCGATTGCAAAGATGTCCTTTTCCCACAAAATTCAACTTCAGAGAGGTAACGCTACAATGAAAAATCATGATTTTCCTGTTGTTTTTCTATTCTTTTTTCCCCAATGCATCCTTTTCCCAGTTGTTGAGTGAAAATAGGGGTAACATGGGGTAACCCTCCCACAAGACCGGGCCTCGCAGAGGTGGATCCAGAGACCAGGCCTGGAAAAATGGATCGAATCCGGTGGTGAACGGGGCTTCAAACCATTTGGAGGTCACATATTTGTGATGTCAGACCACTTCATAGGAAGATCATGTTGAAGTGATCACACATTTGGAAGATTTCTCTATATTATATATATATGTATTATAATACAATATAATTATAATTATTATTAATATATAATTCCACATCTATTAGATTCTATTAGTCGAGGGTACTCGTACCTAAGATGACAACATTTGAAGATCTCCAGGCTGATTCACAAGCCGAAATTTTATGGTTCCAAGGGGTAGCTGTTCAGCTCCGGAACCCATGGTCGCAATAATCAACCAGGTCGCAAATTATATATCTACATTATTCTAGAGATTATATATATATTATAGTATGTATATTATCATCTGGTTGGTGGTTTGGAACTTTTTTTTTTTTTTTTTTTTTCCATATATTGGAAATGTCATCATCCCAAGCGACTTTCATATTTTTCAGAGGGGTAGGTATACCACCAACCAGTCGGCTGTTCGCTTGCATCCCTTGTGGAATGATCTCACTTGACTGTCATATGACAAGTGCCACTCAGCCACATTTCCACGAATTGGAAGAAGACCGTAAAAAAACAAACAAACACGAAGTTTTAACTCAAACAACATGAATTCGTGAATTTCCCTCTGAAATCCCCAACCAGAAATCCTTGTTTCCGTATGCTGTTCAGAATGCCTACATGACAACTATCGTTGGAACTGGGTTTTTCCCCCCACGCCGCATTGAGGCGTTTGGGTGCGTGTTCCTATTGGCGCCTGGAAGCTCTAATCGACTCTGCGGAAGTGCCGAAGTTGATGGGATCGGGGGAGGGCTTGAGATGGTTTAACACAATTTCAAACCTATGTTATAGCCTATTTTCTGTTTTGTTTGGGTTTAAACCTATGATTTTACCAGTTTTTTTGTGGTGACATTTATAAATCTTCAGCTATTTGGATGTCCACCAGGGTCCAGTTCGGACTCGGAGTTTTTTTTCCGAGACGCCAAGGTTGATGCACTGGACCCAGACGAAAGGAGTCCTACATTTGACTATCCGGAGGGATGGCGACTATCACTTATATCATTATTATATAATATATTATATTATACTATATTATATATTATATTATATTATATAGCATATTATATAGTATTATACACCTATAGTAGTACTATATCGTATTATATCAATTATACATGATTAACCTATAGTCACTTGAAATGTGGAGTGGTCGGACCAGTTCAGATTTCAGCCGCAGCTTTGTGGAGGACCCCTTTGCATTTGGCAGCAGCAAGTGGTCATTTGGAGGTGGATTTTTCCAGACCCAGCGTGACCATGACTTGGACCCGATGATGAGCATTTTCATGGAGAAAATACATGGGAAAGTCCTGATGAACCCGTGGATTTGGGATTTTTCATGGTTTCAGAGCGATTCGTATCATTTTCAGAACCCAAACCAGGGCGCAGCCATTTGGTTTTCACCTGCTATTGTTAATGTTTGTTCATCAGCGTCACACGGTTGTGAGTCCACTCCTTTTTTGGTTGTTGAAATACACTTCTATATTTAACTTATTGAACTTATTTGTTGGTGAGATCAGGTTTTTGTTGCTTAAGATCTCCATGCTTGTTGGCACGGGAGACTTACTTTCCTTGACGCACATCCATTTTCTATGTTGCTACCCTCCAGTAAACCAACATAGCTACGGAAATCCATTTGTTTTTCTTCGAAATGATCTACAATGATTTTCATGGTTTTTCCATACCTCATATCATTTACATATCTGGCTTACACATATATATATAGTTTACTTGGGTAACATTTACATATCTAGCTTACATTTCCATACAATCTTAGTTTACTTGGGTAACATTTACATATCTAGTTTACACATATATATATAATTACATACGCACTGTATATAATTGTGAATATTATTATGTATCCATACCAGACTAACATATACGTTACTAACATGATATTATATACAAATACTGTATACAATGTATATGTATATATATATATAGATATAGATATTTGTTGTATATCTTTTGTTGTCTCCAACAGCGAGCGACTAACAAAACCGCGAGCGACGAGCGCCTTCAGCGAGCGCCTTCAGCTTCAGGCCGTGAGTTTGTTGATGGATGCATCGGCTTCGGTGGATCCTTTGGATCGTGGCTCGGAGATAAATCACTGGGATTTAACGGTATATATATCTGGTTAAGAAGGGAAATCATCCCCAAATGAACTTAATTCAGGTTAGTGAAATATTATAATTTACCCATATATATATATAGATAGATCTGGGTAAATTTAATCCAAGTCACCTCACTGTGTTACCAACTGATGGAAACTCACAAATATTAGGTGAATCATCACACATAGGTGCAATTATATATTTATATGTATTGATTATGTATGGGATGCATACATATACTGTACATCTATTATTCAAAAACCATATGAACTTGGCATTTGTACACATGTACCCTCTGGTAATTTAACATAGCTATTGAAAATGGCCATTTATAGTGGATTTTCCCATTAAAACTGGTGATTTTCCATAGTTATGTTAGTTTACCAGAGGGTAGCTTGAATTTTGAACGGTGGTGGCTCCGGGAAACTCAGGACATGGCCGAAGCCCTCTGTACTACGCAGCTGTGGGCAATCACCGCGAGGTGGTGGTCACTGATCTTGTCGGAGCGGAGGGAGCGATTTCAAGGCCACCCACTTTTGGTGGTTGCTTTATAAACCCGATAACACCCATTAACTATCGTTATATGTGGAATGTAACACTCATGAAAACTATAGTTATTATTAAACCCATGAAAACACCCATTTACCAGAAACCATCGGTTTTTTTTGGGCATAAACTAACTTAACTCTAAATTTTTCGGGGGCCACAGCCATGGTCGACCTCACTTGGTGTCACCCATGACTCCATTTCAGCTTGGAAACTGAGATATTTTATGGGTAAATTGCAATAAAAAGGGCCCAGATGTCCTATATATATATACATATATATATGCACCTATCAGGCATCATTCATAAAATTTGGTGACGTTGTTGTGTGGTCTCTACCCATATGACTCATATGAAATACTACTACTTAGGAATACATGAAATGAGAGATTCAATGACAGATGCTCAGATATTTTTTTTATCACCTTCTTGGCATCAAGTTCCATGGATGTTCATCCCTTTCCCACGCAGGTGCTGCCATATGGGTAAATTGTAGAGACCGCACAACAACGTCACCAAATTTTATGAATGATGGTTGACAGTAGGTATGTAAATTCTTTCCCTATATATATATATATCCATACACATACATGTACACAGAATTACGTATATATATATACACACACACACTCTTTCTCCTCAGCCCGATACTTCAATGGCTGGGGCTCTGTGCACAAACTCTTTGCCCTGAATCGATGGCTGTCAGCTGCGGTTATTTTCTACGTGTTGAACGAGCCATTTCTGTGGGAAAACGACAGGCCGTTTTTTTGCATGTTGGCAGGTAACTATTTACGTAGGGGTATGTCTGAAAATGGTTGAACATGGTATGTATATATATATATATATTCACATTTTTACATACATAATTATATATATATATATAATTATATATATAAACTCCCCCAAATGGCATTTGTTTGGCGAAAATGATGATATCTGAAAAACACATGCGTATATATATATATAATATGTTCTTGTTTTAAGCTATGCTCTGCTAAGAATCTACGAATAGCCATGAATTCTGAGGCTCTTCTGGTCGACAGAGGCCATGCGGATCAAAGCATCCTCTTCCGCGCGCTGAAGGCGCCACGCAACTGGTCCATGGGGTCCATGGGGTCCATGGTGCAAGACCAATTTGTTCACCCAAATTGCATGAAGTTCATCAAATTTCATGGTATTTAGATGGTATTTAGGCATATAAATGGCTATTATGGCATATTATGGCCATGAAATTTGATGGTATTTAGATGTATTATGGCCATTTAGGTCAACATTTAAGTCATATCAAATTGCCAATTTAATGCATGTTAGCCGAACCGATTTGCCATCGCGGTCTGAAATGGGGACCAAATTTTGGCGAAGACCACAGCATCCCATTCTCAGGGTAGCCTCTGGTAATCAAACGTGGCAATGGAATATCTCCTATAAATGGAGGTTTTAATGTGAACATCATTTATAAATCGGCTCTTTTCCATTGCCACGTTTGATCACCGGAGGGTAGCCGATTTAGAATGGAGTTTCCCAAAGGGGGGTCTGAAGCCGGAAATGGATTGAGCTAAGGTCGTCATGTCGGGCTTTGCACCTTTTATACCTTAACCCCTCTAATCTATGTACGCAGATGCCATAATCGGTCAATGAGTACTGTACTATACTGTACTTTATTTTCCAGGTGCGGTCGGTTTCATCTTGAGAGTTTATTTCCTTTGCAACCTTAGTATTAGTATCATTTACCCTCTGGTAATTTAACGTAGCTATTGAAAACTGCCATTTATAGTGGATTTACCCATTAAAAATGGTGATTTTCCATAGCTATGTTAGTTTACCAGAGGGTAGTATCAACATGTCTCACCTAGCGTTTAGCAACATCAAACTGACAGGAGAAGTTTGGCACGCACAACTTCATGCTGCACGACTGGCCGGAGTACAATGGCCGATGGATGTCGTGCCTCGAATTGATTCGAACTGGGCGAAAGATGCGGATGTCTTCTCTCCAGTAATCTACCCTCTGGTAAACTAACATAGCTATTGAAAATTGCTATTTATAGTGAGTTTTCCCATTAAAAATGGTGATTTTCAATAGCTATGTTAAATTACCAGAGGGTAACATGGAGAATCACCAACTTTTCCTGTCTTTTATAGCACCCTAGAAAACGATAGAACAATATTTCCAGGATCGTATAGTGTTTCATGATGTTTCCATATGTTTTCCGTATTTCCAGATTTCGAACTTTGTCTATCATCCTCCAGGCCAAAGTCGATTTTGGATGGATCACTTGGGGTGCCCGGCACATATTCAATAGAATACATAATATAATTATATATATATAT
>Ga0126342_10000847_pt1 | contig 38273 bp, 31 predicted proteins | sample Cyp1metagenome_FD_92528 | JGI IMG/M metagenome (GOLD analysis project Ga0126342, IMG submission 92528) | Coral microbial communities from Lord Howe Island, Old Settlement Bay, Australia - Cyphastrea 1 metagenome | ecosystem: Host-associated > Invertebrates > Cnidaria > Coral ... | reverse complement strand
CGGAGAATTTCGCTGCTGCCCGCACATGTTGTGCAAGCAGATTTGCGACCCTGCAGCTTGAACATGAATGTCAACTCATACCTTTTTCTCTTTGTGCGTCCCAAGTCCGGTTGCTACTGTATGTTGAATGTTTTGTGTGGCATCTTTTGATGCTAGGGAAGTTGAAGCAACGGAAACCACAGTGCGAAAGTGTCATGTACTTGAACATATGCGTTCACTGCACAGGATCCGGAAGTTCACCTTCGGTCCGTTGCCGTTTTTGCTTCAAACTTCCCACTTCGATTTCGTTTTCCCCCCACCACCCCCTGAGGTTTTGCTTTTGGAACCCCCACTCATACTTCGACTGTAACATACCCCATTTCTTTGTGTTGTTTGGTCGCTTTGTGAGGGGTTACCATCGTTGAAATCGAGGTCACCCTGCACATAACGGACCCGCTGGTTCTAACTAGTGTACAGACTTGGACCCAACATTGGCACCATGCCTAAGAAAGGATTACGCACCACTTGCGGCAGCTCTTATGTTGAATGTTTTGTGTGGCATCTTTTGATGCTAGGGAAATTGAAGCAACGGAAACCATAGTGCGAACTATATAATACAATTTGAAAAATTTATTTTGTGCAAGATGTTTTATTTAATATTTTTATGTTTATATATATATATATGTATTTTTCAGGTAAATAATATTATATTATTTTTTTGATATATTATATATTTTTTATTATATACATGTTTTGAGATATTATTCAATTCCTATTATATATTATATATGCAATATTTTTAATATATTTTTGTTTTGTTGTATTATATTTGTTCGATTTTCTTCTGCATTTTTTTTGAAAAAATATATTATATATATGTATATTCACACATTTGACGTGCTTTGTATTCTACAAGTGGTCTCCAAGATGATTATATGTTTCATTGTATTCTACAATGTCATGCTTTGTGCCGCATTGTACGAAAATGAAATTGCAACAAAAAACGCGTGAATTTCAGTGGAAACAAAACAACACTGTTGAAAACAACGTGTAATCTTGCAAAAATATGGACGGGTAACAAAAAACAAAGGAAAAAACAAACCTAAAAACAAACAACACAATTTTCTCAAAAATGATGCCAACGGGCTTAAAAAATTGCATGGATTAGTTTATTTAATTTAACTACAATTTTTAGCTGGTGAATGTTTAAATTTGTCTTCGAACGGCAATTTTTTAGTTTTGTCAGTTTTGTTTTGTCAAATTTAATGCGTGTTGTATGTTGGCGTGGACCGCAAAATCAGAAATGGCATTCAAATACGTGCATTCAACCATTTGAAAAAACACGGGAACTGACATTTGAATTTGTTTAACATGAGACATTAATTGCCAGTCTCTGTCACTCCGCATTGAAGCAAACACATTGTGACAAAAATGGCAATTGGCAAACAACACAACGCACGAAGTAAATTCCAGCTATGGCCGCTCCTGTGATCTTTGAATACGACCCAGCCACGGGTCAAACACTGGCAAGTGCCATCCCAGAGGCCTTGGGTGAGTGAATTATACCATGTTTCCTATGGACAATGGATGACAATGGCACATTTTTAGATGATTTACCTACTAAAAATGGGTGGTTTTCCATGGCTATGTAGACAATAACCACAAGGCGTTTGGCCAAGGTGGACAGTTCCAGCATCTTTGCATGTGACTTTGCTGCTGCGCAGGACCTCTTGCCTTTGTCGCTGTCGGACATAGCAGAAGATGGACCAATTCTTGGGCTGGATTCCTAGCAAAAAAGTCACCGATTGCGTTCTTGGAGTTTCTTGGACGTGCTTGTGATGCAGCGCATGATGACAAAGAACAATCAAAACCACATGTAACACGTGATATGAGAATACGAAGTCATCGGTGCGTCTCTGCTATGGCAAATTGCCTTTAGAATGGGTCCACTGTGTACGTGAGCCTGACATGAAATGAAATGTACAATGGCAAATTAACAATTCAATTTCTTGGAATTTTGGGCTGGTGTTTGTGTGACCAATCTGTACCAGTGCTCGCTTGACTGTCAAAACGTTTGACTCATCAGTGGCCAGCAAGATTTGATGGGACATGTATATACAAACTATTGATTAGAATTGTCATGTTTCTGCGCTTTCTACACTTGTTTGTGGATTTGTGGGCTAGAGGATGTTGAGAAAATTTTGGTATATTGTAGCTTGTAGCGTAGCTTAGAGTAACATAGTGTAAAAAAAACCAAGAACAACACATTGAGCCGTCGGACCAAACCATTTCTGGATTCGAATTTTTGTTCCAAGGAGTGTTCATTATGCAACGAACACAAATTCTTTATCTCAACGCCAAATTGAACACAACACACGACAGAAAACGTGGATGGGGATTGCCACCATCCACTTTTACAGTGAGTCAATAATTTTCAGAACCGCCAGAAAATAGGCGTTTTCGATAATAATTTTATATAATAACCATCATAAATTTCAAGGTGTTTCAATTATCAACGAATCAGTGTCCATACTGACTACTGATTTCACATTCTTCAGGTCAGGTGTTGCCAACGAGGCATGCTGTGTTTAGCTGTGCTGCTGACTAAGTGGGGGTTACTGATTGGGGGCGCCTTGATTTAACAATGTATCAAAATAAAATGACATTTGCTTAACATATAAATTCTGGTCCTTTATGCTGACGTGATCTGAACTACTCCAAGTCAATCCATTATCCAGTCTTTGCAGCCCCAAACCCAAGCAAGTGAGATGCAAAAATAAACTTCAAGTTCGTATCGCCTGAATCAGATCCTGATTCCACCTCAAGATGCCATCAAACAAGATACTAAGTTGTTATATGTACCTGGACACAGTTTTATTGGAGCTGGTTTGCAGGTTTGTAGTGCACTTTGACAGGTCCATATTCCTGTTTGGATAGGTTTCCTGCACCATTTCCAATGGAAAATTCATCTGAAACCTGGAATTGTGGGATGTTTATCTACACGATGATTAAGCTTTCTGATTAAAACATGATATAGTTTTTCATCCTTGATTCTGACGTGTGTGTGCTTGCGGTGGAGGCTGAAACTTGGTATCTTCTTAGAATCATCGAAAGAAACCGGGATGGCCAATCGCCCAAAGACATCCTAAGTAAAACCTCTTTGGGTTTGTCTAAACACAGACCCCCAAATCCATTGTGGGGGTATACATACACCATTTTGAGACAAAACCATTTAGCTATGGCAGGTATGTGATCCTCTGGAACCACAGCGTCGGGGTTCCCAGCGATTCCAATCCCGATGAAAAGGGATCATTGCAATCCACTATTGGAATAGCATGGAATAGCTATATCCAAATCAGTACTATTTGGTTTCTGACACTCAATTCCCAAAGCCCGCAATGGCGCTTGCAAGTCTTTTGGTCCAAGAGAAACTTGGTTGACACGATCAAATGCCAGTGCCAGATGGTCCCACTGAAGGCATTTTTGCCAAAATCTTATTTGGATGGGCAATCTTGGCCGTGATTTTCTACGTGTGGTCCTACGTGCGTGAGGGCAAGTTCATTGGAGAAGACTACTTTGAGGATAGTCAGGTCCAAAACGTCCAAAACGAGAAGAAGCACCACTAAAGCAAGGAGAAGATGCACCAGGATCCCGAAAACTCACAGAGGGCACAGAGCTCTGAGTGTCAACTGATTCTGTGTCCTGCGACTCCTTTTTTTCAGAAAACCTTTATGGATAAAAACTTGAAAACGTGATGAACATGTCGTTCTGAGAACTCCCGGCAAGAATGGAACTGCACATGATGGAGTTCCTCGAACATCCGTGAAGAGGTGCAGTGGAAGAGCGGATGTGCAGATGTGGAGATCAGGCCTGCAATTTCCAGAAGAATCGCACCAATATTCTCGCTTTAGTGGCCAAATGTCAGTTGCACTGGACTTCAAAAACGACAGGTCTAATCACACTGCTCCGATCAGTGAAGAGATTTGCTACTAGGTACAAGAATTGTTAGGCATGACTTGGCCGGCTTGTCCAGACCGCTGCGCCGCTGCCTCTCGGAAAAGGACTTTGTGCGTAGCTAATTTCTCCTAGGTCTCGAGTGTCACTTTTTGAAAGATCAAATTTGGACTGGTCAGATCTTTGAAAAATGCCAACATCGGTTCCCGAGGCCTGCAACCTTACCATACCTCCGTTTGAATTGTTTTCTGCCATTGGGAATCCCAAGAAATTGGGAATCCCCCCAAAAATCAGGTCTGCAACTTCACCACCATTGTTTTTCCATCATTTTCGCCTTCATTTTAGCCAGAAATCAGGGGGGTCCCATCCCCCATTTCCACATGGTTTTCGCCGTCAGGCGTGCCGAGTGCACCCAGCAGTATGCCCAATGCTCCACGGGTGCAGCCCAGTGTGGACACGCCAGTACTGAACCAGGTGGGGTTGGTGATGGTGGATTTTCATTGGCGGATTTGATTATTCTGAATTCGAGCGGAAAAACATCAAACAAAATCGAGAAACAGCATCCAAAGTCTCAGTGGAGTTTCGTTTGTAATCTTATGATGCTATAGCTTATGTCACATAGGTTTGTGCAAAAATGGGTTTTCCCTATACCGAAACCCTATGGTTGATCATCATTTTCCATATCTAAATAGCCCTAAAAAATTGGGATATTGCAGGTTTCTCTTGGCGTATCCATCATCTGTCCACATGAAGGCTGGCAAAGCCAAAGTTCGCAGAGCTGTGAAACAGGCGGGGCCCTGCAGATTGGAAGGGGAAGCTGAAGCACGAGCAAATCGGGCAAGTCATGTGGGTTTGTCTGAAAATAAGGCACACCCATCATCATTTTCCCACTTACGATTGCCAATTATTGGGGGAATACCTGGACACCATGGTACACCTTTTTTTTTTAAGGCACAGCCATGTACTGAATGACACTTATATATATAGTTTTGTTTGAGGGTTCCATGATGCATCCATGCGAGTCTAGAGCTGGCAACAATTCAGGCAGCCTCCCTGGACGATCTTGTTGCGAACTCAGCTGGAAACAGGCCACTGCTTTGGTAAACAGCCATTTAGTCTGCACGGAGTGCGGGGTGTCAGATTGAATTTGCGCATATTTCAACAACACGCTGCAAAGATACTTCCTTTGTACAAGGCTTGTACATTTGACTGTATCATACCTTGTACCCTCTGGTAAACTAACATAGCTATGGAAAATCACCATTTTTAATGGGAAAATCCACTATTAATGGCCATTTTCAATAGCTACGTTAAATTACCAGAGGGTACTCGTAAGACAAGACCTGAAAAGATGTGCTTGGAGGTGAGAATAAAGTTCTTCGCTTCCTGGACCAAGATTTCAAATGACCATCACGAACCAACAACCATGTCTACAGCAAGTCAAGTATATAATATACGATATACACATATATATATATATATATGTCTCTACACATAATATTCAGATTTTGGACTTGAAGTCGAGACCAAGAACACGCTTTGAACATCGAGGCTGATTTTGATTTGCTGTTTTCAAGGCTGAGATTGAGAAAGCTCTGGACTCTGGAAGGACGGTAGCTGTACCAACTTCCTCACCAGAACTTGGGTGACCCACTTAGGGGTCTTCTAGTTATAAATGGATATATTTCACCATATTTCACCCTAGTGTTCTAGGGGCATGATGTCCGACCCTACCTATGAGATTTATGAGGGTTGGCATGGATACTCATAAATAGTCCTAATTGCACCCGAGCAGAAGAGTCTGCGAGAGGCTTGCACTAGAAGATACGTAGATAGGCGCGGCCTCCTGCTCAACCATGGCCAGGATCTCTGATTCCCTCGCAGCGAGACTAAAACTTGGCCCTGATGATTTCATATCTTCCAGGTGCAGCAACACCTACCACAGGATTCACAGCTTCTGCATGGAACTGAAGTTGCAGCTCCTAGCATCTCCACAAGAGAGATCAATCGTCAATGCTGCTACCTGATCCACTCGCGGAAGTTGAGTGCCGGTTGCAGGTCAGAGTCGAGTGCTCCTTTGCCACTGGGAGCGTTTGCTTCTTAGATGGATCAAGGTTGCAAAGTGGGGTGTCGCCCAATTCTCATCAATCCACTTAAATCACTTAAGATCGGCCCTGAGAAGTGCTTCATGTGATTCCAACTTTAGCATCCATTGATCTGTTGAGGAAGCATGGCAAGCTGCGACCAAGGCAGGTTCTGACCCCCGGAGGCCTCCTGAAGGTGAGAAACTTCATCGAGCGGGCCAAGACCCCAAGACCTGTGACACCGTTGACACCTTTGACACCTTTGGCACTGATCAAACATTCATGTTTTGTTCATGTTCCTTTCATGTTCTGCAAGTGTTTTCATGTATTTCATGTTCCATACTTTCCTTTTTTTTCTCGCACAACCACTTTTTTCCTTGTGAAACACTTGGACATTTTTTGAACATGTGCAGAGAGGAATTTGAAGAAGGCGATTAATGTATATTAATAGTGGCAGGAATCACTATAATCTATTAATATTATGAACATTTTTTGTATCACACAGATCATAGTGGCAGGCGCTGGCAGGTTGCTTGTTACAACCTGTCATGCTGAGAGTTGAGGCCACAGATATGGAGAAGCTCGCAGAGGTTGACAAGGAACGGGTGCAATGGATGTACTGAGCCACATGACGTAGCACGGTCGCAGATTGAGATGTGATGTTTAGTATGTTTGTATTTATGCACATATGATACATCTATTATTTTGCATCTATACAATGTGATGAAATGAAATGCAATGCAATGTAATATATTGTATTCCATTGTATTGTGTTCTGATGCGATGCAATGTATTGTGTGCATTGACTTGCAGTGCTACTGCAGACATGTCCAGCTTGTCAAGCTGCATTGTTGCTCTTTAAAGAGATGGATAGTCTTGATCTTTCAATTCCAATCAGGGGCTCAAATAGTCCAAAGGTGTAGAAACCTCTGTAACAATTTGAGATGGTGGAGAGAATTTCCAATGTATCTGAACCGATCAGAGAGTACATCCCCAAATAGATTCAAATGTTGGTAAAATCCGCAAAGTGAACTGCAATAAAGTAGTTGGTTTGGCTTTACCCAGCCAACTGCCGATGTATCAATCATTTTGTCATGCCAGTTCTAAAAACTATGACCAGTTGGTTGAAAATCGGTTATTCAACATCCCCAGCATCCCGGTTCCACCGTTCTATTCGTTTTGATCCCCCATTTTTTGGGTGGTTCAACCAGTTTGCCCCAGCACCCCACCGCAGGCCCTGCAGGCGGGCGATGTCTACCGCCTCCAGGTCATGCTGAACTTACAGCCACAGGCGCTGTTAGAACGAGCTGGAGAAGGGGATGACTGGTATGACTTGGATGATTTGAATGATCCATTGGCTTATATATATATATATATAAATATAATTATATTGATTTTTTAAAATGGTGATGCATGGATGATTTGGATGGGTACTCAAGGCTATTTTGGATGATTGAATGATTCAAGACCAACGTTTGGACTGCTGGCCTGCGAATTTCTTGGTACTTCTTGCAATGCTTTGAGAAGAGTGACTGGTTGTAGTGGATAGTTTGGATTTTGATGGATTTTGCTGATCAAGATGACACAGGATATTCGGAAGCCTGGCGAGGAGCAGCCAGAGGAGGACTGAGTGTTCTTGATCTAAGAGGGCGATCTAAACAGGTGGAACGGCTGACAAACCATGCTTGTGCGAGGAAGAGTACGATCCCTTCACAACAGCACCAGAAGTTTGACACTCAGCAAAAGCTTTTCCTTGCAATGACCGATCTCAAAACTACTTCGTATCAAACGCACACAGCAATGGAACATTCCAAACATCACCGTTGGGAAAGTTTGGAATCTACCAGGGAACGATCACTTGGGCAGCACAGACCTCCTGGTGCCAGTTGCAGCTGCTTCGTGGCTCAAAGAGCGCATCATGCTGTCTTTTTGAGCAAGACCTTGGATGGCACAGGCTTCAAATTCAGCAGTGCCCAACACTTCTGGTGGTTGATGATTACATGGGTTTGTACTAGTACATGCAATTGAAACTTCACTTGCTTGAAGCTCACATTGCTGAGATTTTTTTGAGAGGTGCCTTGTCTGCACAGTGTCAAAGCGCTGCTGCTGTTTTTTATTGCTTGGTGACAGGTGATCAATGCTGTGACAGCAGGATTGGCGACCACTACTGAACTAGATGAGGCATCATTCTGACACTGTCACTATTCCCTTCCGGATTGTGTCTTTAAAACAAAATCCCTGATCCAACCATCGTTGGCATTGTCCGCTATGAAGATCAGTAATTTGTGCTTGTGATGGACCTCGTGTTAGAGTCAACCTATGTACATATACATATATACGTATGTATATATATACTGTATATAATTTTAGATATATAGATGTATAAATATGTATATAATTGTATATATATATACACGGAAGGCCTTCGCGAAGTTCCTAGAGAGTCCCGGCTGGCGAGAACTGCAGACCCGAACGGCACGACGAATGTGAGCCTTGTCCGAGATTTGGAGCTATCAGTTCTGTGGATGAACTCGGAAAAAAAAAAAATCAAAAATGGTGATCGAATGGTGGATTTAACAAGCAAAACCTAGGAATTTATAATTTGAGTAGCCAGATTTGGATTTAAACCATGCAAAACTTTGATTTATTCAGCACACATTGGGATTTGGCCACCAAAGTTGGCGATTAAATGAGGCTTCACGATAATTTAATTTGGCTGTAAGGGGCCAATGGCTTCATCGCGGTACTATTAGTCGCAGCACTTTGGAGCCGCTGTGTGAGTCCAAGGATCATCTTCCGCTCAATGATTTTCAGTTGTTAACAAATCCGTATAGCTACAGCATTTGTTTTTGCGCTTTTGTCGCTGATTTCCGTGGTTTTGTCGATGCACATTCACATTTCGTGTCTGAACATCCAGGCAATGGAAAGTGCACATTTGGAGATGGTCTGATAGGATTCAACAAATTGGCTCCCCAGCCAGGTTAGATTATCCAATCCCTTCTGATTTGCCAGTTCAATCATAGATCCATTTTCTTACTGCTTTTCCACATTGTCATAGAATTGGATGATGGGAAAATTTACAGGAAACCCCTCAAAAATTGATGGTAAAAACACCATGGTTTCCGGTGAAGATTTTCCCAACAAAACCAATCCATTGACCGAGGCGATGGATCCTACACCTTTGGCGAGCTCTCAACAGATGCACCACCGCATCTGTGCCCTGGCGCCACAGGCGAAAGGGGTCCCCATTGTTTTTCAATGGGAGAATCAATGTGGCTTGTTGTTTTCAATTGTTTTTGGGGTAATCAATCCACATGAAACATATGATTTAAGAAGAAACAACAACATACAAACAACTATATTCCAATGTGTTGGATATTTTCCATATCCTACACGATTTTTGGGCCCTGCATCTTGGTCAGAATCTGCCCACTTGAGCCAAGGAAATTTGCTGAAGGCCTCGTTCAAAGGTTGCGGCTTGCATCAAAGCTCCTGCCATGTTTGTAGTCGTCCATGTTCCTGCCATGTCCATTGAATTTCATTGAAATATCTGAAGAGTGGCTGAACATAGTGGCTGAACATGGTTGAACCCCAGGAATCGGCTGAAGTGGCTTCAAACCTACAACTGGGGTGATTTTTGACGATTCCAGGAACGATTAATTGAGTTGATGATGAATGTTGCCTACCAAGGATCGGACACTTGCAGACAAGCAATCCAGGCAGCGCAATCATCCCCCTACAAGCCTTCCTGATCCTTGGTGTAGAAGAGTGACTCAAAACAATAATGCAATGCCTTTGCACAGGATTTTGTCAAGATGGCTAGGGTCAACATGGATTTTCCAGATGGACCCACAAAATGGGTCATTTTTCGTACTGAAAACCATACATTTTGCGGGTTGATTATTTTGACCCCCAGATTTCCAGGGAGATATTAGACCTCTGCCTGCCTTGTGAGGTGCCTGTACGAGGATGGGGAGGACTGAGCCTTGAAAGGCGGGAAGCTGAGACAAAAACCTATGAGAATTATGAGAATGTAGAGAGAGTCCGACTTCGTGTGGATTGGAACAACTTTTCCATTTTATTTATGTTCATCGGTTCATCGTCATTTTTTTTTGCACCAGCACGTGAACTTGGGTGAACACCGTTGGCCAGGACGCATGTCCAAATCACGTGCACGACTGTCGGCAGCTGACGCTCTCCTTGGGCGCTGAAAGGGAGGTGGTTGTGGAGGGGCAACGAATGATGATGAGGCGAGACCGGCGAAGCCTGTGGGTGCCAAATTGAGCAGTTTCAAAGACCCTAGGCCCTAGGACCCTAAGCCCTAGGACCCTAAGCCGTCACTGTGTATTGGACCCAGTTGAGCAGTTATTCAAGTAAGATCTTACCATCAATGATTTGTGTTTTTTTTTAACCATCAAACATACTCTATGGCGATGTAATTGAATGTAATTGATATATAAGGGTTGGTTATGGTTGGTTTACCACATATATTTTTCTGTTGGGGGGAATACTACAACCCTTTGTATGTAGAAGATTATTTTGATTAAAACTGGGACTCCCGGATTAAACAATCAACTTTTTGCATTTCAATGAGGTTTTGATTTCACTGCTCAATTGAGAGTTCCAAAGCCATAGACAAAGGGATGGGACGGGACACGTTCTTTATTGATCTCTATGAAACCAGCTGGTGTACCACCATTCAACTATCAAGATTGCTTAGTATGTGGTTAGTACATAGTTAGTAAATACCTTCTATCTACTCAGACATAGATGATACTGACAACACACCCCATGGATACACATATAGATGGAAAAACAGAGGTGGGAAGAGTCAGAGAAGAGAAGAAGAGAAGATCAGAGATGAGAAAGAGTCAGAAGAAAGAAGATGCAGGTGCGGGAAAAGGTAGAAAAGTCGCGATTCACGGTGTGAAGTTTCAGTATAACCATGGAATGATTTCAGGTAACGAAGCATGGTTCCGCATTTTCTTGCCGTAGTTACCAGATCACACATTATGCCGTGGTTCCGGCGTACTCTCTTCACTGTGTTTTTCCAATGATTTGTGGCTCCAGAGGGTCGAAAAGTAGGCTCGCTAAAGCGGCGGGTGCGGAGCCATCTGGGCAGATGAGAGATGAAAAATTGCACGCCGTTGTGGCACGAAGCACATTTGCAAGTCAAAATGTTAAAAGACCAAAGGTTCGGAGCACGTAATGTGGAACAAGTGCACACCATTGTGGCGCGAAGCACATTGCCAAGTCAAAATGTACAAAGCACACCAACGTTGGAGCACTTTTGGAAATTGAGATGTTGAAAAAGTGCACGACATTGTGTCGTGAAGCACATGTCGAAGTCAAAATCTACAAAGCACACCAGCTTCGGAGCACTTTTGGAAATTGAGATGTGCAAAAAGTGCACGCCGTTGTGGCGCGAAGCACACTTTTGGACGTTCAGATGTCGTTTTTGCGTGGCAGGCACAAGGGATTGTGCACCTTGTCAAGAGTGTTGGCAGGTGTGGGACATTTGAAGAGGATCTGCAAACATGCATTTCGCGTTGCAGGTGCAGTACAAGAGACATGTTCATCAGAGATGTTAGGAGGTCCGGGCGCTGATTTCCTGAGAGGGGTTGCATTTGGGAGCATCAGATCTTCAGGTTTGCTAAGATGATTTTGTGTGACACTTGCAGCACTTTGTATGATCTGGCTTTACTTTTTCGTGGCCCGCGCAGTACTTTAGGCAGATGGAGTGGAGAAATCGCAAAATGCATTGGTACGAGGCCGTGAGCTCTGTACTCACCTTTCCATTTTTGAAGGAAGTCTCGCAGAATTGTTTCGTTTTTGACGTTGTCAAGGTGGAAAATTGTGGACGTCTTGCAGGCTTGCTTTGTTTTTGACGTTGTCATCTTTGAACATTGAGGAGGTCTCGCAGAATAGCTTAGTTTTCAAGCTCGCAGATAGATAGATTAGATTAGACTAGACTAGATTAGATTAGATTAGATGAGAAACGAAACGATAGATAGTGAAACAGACAGACAGACAGACAGACAGACAGAAAGACAGACAGACAGGCAGACAGACAGACAGACAGATAGATAGATAGATAGAAAGATAGAAAGAGAGATGAATAGATACTTAGACTGACGGATAGATAGACAGATAGAGAGATAAACAGATAGACAGATAGATAGACAACTACGACTACACTACGCTACGTTACAACTACAACTACCACTACACTACAACTACAACTACAACTTGAACCTGCACTTCAACAACACTACAGCTACAACTACAACTACAACTTCAATTTCAACTTCAACTTTAACTTCGCTGCAGCTACAACTACAACTACCACAACAATACACTACAACTACCATTACCACCACGGCTACAACTACAAGTACAAGTACAACTACCATTACCACTACGGCTACAACTACAAGTACAACTACAACTACACTGCAACTACAACTACAACCACTACTACAACTAGCACTGAACTACACTACTCTACACTACAACCACAACTACAAGTGCAACTGCAGCTACAACTACACTGAGCAACAGTACAACTACAACTGCAACTACAAGTACAGCTGCAACTACAGCTACAACTACAATTACCACTACACCTACAACTACAACTGCACTACAACTACAACTACAACTACAAATTACACCACACCACGCCGCACTACATTCAGCGGTTGTGGGTGAGGTGACCACTGCAACTACTCCAAAAGCACAGCTCCAACCACCTTTCGGTCCATCAGTGGAATCGCTCTGCCACCCATGCATCAGTAACAACTCACCTCTTCTATAAGTTTCCGATTTTTGAAACTTCCACCACCGCCTTGTGCGGTACTACTGGTATATATCTTTCTATTTTGTCAACCGTGGATGAATAAACTCTGGGGCTGTCTCATTGGGCAGATGTACACGGCGAATTATCACTGTTTGGGGGACGACCTCGCAATTAATCAACCAGGGTACTGTAGATGTTCATCCGGTGTTGACTTTGCCGGTCTTATCCATGGCCTTTCACACCTTAGTATTTCTACATGCCCATGACGTGTGGTATACATATATTTACATGAATAGATATATCCCAGGTATCTTCATATCCATACTCTGACTTTTTTCGCACTCCCAGAATCCCCTAAAAATCGTCGAAAGTTACCCAACAAACAACGAAAAAAGTGAAAATTCACATTTTTTCTGCATCTTAGGGGTTTACGACCTGCTCAGGCACGGCGATATCTTGGTGCTGGACGGCGAGCGGTACCTTGGTGCCGCCAGGGCGGCCATGTTCCACTTCGACGTTGACCAGAGGCTATGGTAAACATACCTTTTGAAGTATAAGATATTGTATGTTTAGCATCAACTGTAGAGTGATAAAATCATATGTATATATATATACATGTGTACATGTTTCTGATATTTTGGATATTCAAATTATCCCAGTACCGAATGAAAACCATGATTTCATCCCACTGTGGAGTCTCAAAAACAACGTTTCCTGTCTTTTTTGACAGGTTGATGTTGACCCTTGAAGCAACTTCAACTTGGATGCCAGCCTCAAATACCTATGTTCCCTCGATTTTGAGGCACGGGGTGCCAGCGCAGCGGAACAGGCCAATGCGATGTGGGAGAGTCAGGGCTTGAAAAAAGCTTGAATAGCATCCGAAGCAACATTTTGGTTGGTGAATCAAGCTGGTTGATCAACCCCCAAATAGTTTAATGAACTCCTGATTTTCGTTGGTAAAACCCCGTTTTGATGAGAATGACAGAAAAGACTCCTTGAGAGTGTAACACCTTGACATTTTTCTTATGCAAATGGTTTAAATGGATCCATAGAGACCACCCGCACAGGTCCAGTCAGTCCAGGGTGTCCGTGAATATTTTTTTCACCACCGGCAGCGACCAAGCTTCAAGACCAGTGAGTGCAGCGTGGCCAAACGCCTTGGGCATGTTGGGATGGGGATGGAATGGATTGGAATACCCCACACACCTCCATTTTTCACGAACCAGATGGAAAACCCAATAGGGAAACCGGAGGAAATGATCTATGACTGGTGGATTGTCATGGATTTCCATATTTGTATTGATTCATTGGAGGGTATATAAATCCATTGGTTTATCATCATTTTCCCAATATTTTGAAATGGTCATACGAAGGGGGCGATGTCCTATTTTCAGACGGACGAGTTTGGAGGCAGGTCAAAACCCATGGTTTTCCACGAATGCCAGCTTATCTAGGTGTGAACCGACTGGTCTTAGGGTTTTTGACCGATCCCCATTTAATCAAGTTGGGGTTATTGGTATTGACCCACAGACATAACCTATTTATATAAAGTGGTTGTTGGTAGTGGATATTTGGAGATATGGAGAAGGGTCAAGATACATTATTTTCTGTATGAACGAGTGGATGACTATCCATGAATGCCAGTAATCATGTGAACACCGGGATGCCAGGTGTTTTGATCTTCGGATATCGGAGCAATGGTTGATGCCCCAACTAAATGGGAGGAGCGAAAGAGCTCACTTATCCCCAGAATCACTGGGCACCAAGGGTCAGCAATTTCGCCTTGGGGGTTCACCCCGGGAATCGTCCAGGAACGTGGATTATAATCTCAGTGACAAGCCTATTTACCCTAATCGAAGGAAGTTTAGAAGTCAAATTTCCGACAATATGGACAGATCGAAAAGAAGAGGTGGGAAGAGTCAGAGAAAAGAAGAGAAGAAGAAAGAAGATGCAGATGCGCGAAAAGGTAGAAAAGTCGCAATTCACTGTGTTTTTCTAATGATTTGTGGCTCTGAAGGGTCGAAAAGTAGGCTCGCTAAAGCGGCGGGTGCGGAGCCATGTGGCCAGATGAGAGATGAAAAATTGCACGTCATTGTGGCGCAAAGCACGTGGCGAAGTCAAAAGTGTTAAAATTGACGGGTTCGGAGCACTTTTGGAAGTTGAGATGCTGAAAAAGCGCACGCCGTTGTTGCGCGAAGCACATTTGGAAGTCAAAAGTGTTAAAGCTGAGGGGCTCGGATGATTTTTGGAAGTTAAGATGTGCAAAAAGTGCACGCCGTTGTGGCGCGAAGCACATTTCGAAGTCAAAAGTGTAATGGGTTCGGAGCATTTTTGGAAGTTGCGATGTTGAAAATTTGCACGACATTGTGGCGTGAAGCACATTTCGAAGTCAAAATCTACAAAGCACACCAGCTTCGGAGCACTTTTGGAAGTTAAGATGTGCAGAAAGTGCATTTCGAAGTCAAAATCTACAAAGCACACCAGCTTCGGAGCACTTTTGAAGGTTTAGATATGGTTTTGCGTGGCAGGTGCAAGGGATTCGGCACTTTGCCAAAAGTGAGGAAAATGTAGAGATTTTCTAACATTTCCAACAACGATGGCAGGCGTGGGGCATTTCAAGAGGATGTGCAAACATGCATGTCGCATGGCAGGTGCAGTACAATAGACATGTTCATCAGAGATGTTAGGAGGTCCGGGCGCTGATTTCCTGAGAAGGGTTGCATTTTGGAGCATCAGATCTTCAGGTTTGATAAGATGATTTTGTGTGACAGGTGCAGCACTTCGTATGACCTGGCATGACTTTTTCGTGGCAGGCGCAATACTTTAGAGACATGGATTGGAAAAATCGCACAACGCATTGGTACGAGGCCGTCAGCTCTGCTCAACTTTCCATTTTGGAAGGAAGTCTCCCAGAATTGCTTCGTTTTTGATGTTGTCAAAACGAAATTTGAGGAAGTCTAGCAGACTTGTTTCGTTTTTGACGTTGTCAAATTCAAAAATTGAGGAAGTCTCGCAGAATTACTGCGTTTTTGATGTTGCCAAGTTCAAAGTTTGAGGAAGTCACGCCGCAGAATAGCTTCGTTTTCAAGCTTGCAGATAGATATCTAGGTAGATAGATAGATGCAAAGATAGACAGACAGATGGCTAGATAGACAGCATAGATAGATAAACAGACACACACACATATATATGTATATAGACAGATGGATAACTGCAAGTACACTACACTATAACTACAACTGCAACTGCAACTACTACAACTACTACAACTACTACAACTACCTTACAACTGCAACTAGAACTACGCTACAACTACAACTTCGACTACACTTCAACTACAAAAACTACAACTGCAACTACAACTACATTTCAACTAAATTTCAACTACACTACAACTACAACTACAATTACTACAGCTACTGCAACTGCAGTTACTACAACTACAACATCACAAATTCATGAACATCAACTACACTACAACTACAATTACACTACAACTACGACTACAACTACAACTACAATTACGTGGCACTTCGCTACCCACACTACATCCTGCAGCTGTGGGTGAGGTGACCACTGCAGCCACTCCAAAAATCACAGCCACCTTTCGGTCCATCAGTGGATTCGCCCTGCCATCCATGCATCGCAACAACTCACCTCTCCTACAGTGTCCTATCGTTGTAACTTCCGCCACCGCCTTGTGCGGCACTACTGGTTATGACTGAAATTTTAACCACACTTGCGATTCCTGGGGTGAAACACGAAGTAGACATGCATGGAATATGGACCCTAAGCAGGTTGCAAGAGAATGGTGGGAACTAGATAGATGAGGCCCCAGCCTTGTGTTTTGCAGAAGTGAATAGCACAAACCAGTGAGGTAAATCATCAAAAGGGTGCTGGCTATCAGAAACTTGGCCTCATTGTTATGCAATTTGTGTGTTGTTACAACTCTTTGACTGAAGCATGAGCTGACGCTTTCATGGGTTCATACTAGTTATGTTCCTCCCATTTTTCTGGCTACAAAACCGATCAAATGTCATGTCCAAGGAGATCTGGTGGTGGCAAAGGACGGGGAAAGAGCAATGGAGACAATGGACAGGGCCAGGGCAAGGTTCTTTAGTTGCAAGAATTGGTTGGCAGCTCTGGCAGAAGACCTTTGTGGTTGTAACATGGGGATCAGTCAATCTTTATGGGATGGTCTGGCAAGGTCGGACAGCCAAGAGAAGGCTATCGCAATCGTCACTCGACGGCAGGTATGTGGGGATGGCTGAAAAATCGGTTGAACATTTTTTTTGGAGATAGCACATAAGTTTACCATCTATTTTTGTGTTCACCAGGGGGTTAATTCATAGTCATATTCTTCGATCCAGAAAACATGAAGGCAACCTGTCAGATGACATCAGTCTGGCCTGCAATCTTAAGGTTGGAACCACAGAAGGCAGGACTGAGAATGGCTTGCAGATCCTGCAGTTGGCGGTAGGGCCTGATCACCAACTTGCCGGATGCATAGAGGCCAGAGCTTTTGGAAGACTTCTTTTGGTGCGATTGGTCCTGTCGGAAACCAATGAACTCTCGAGTTCTAATTTCCACTGGTTGAAATTGATACATCCACCTTTTCCTTGCAACAGCATGGACTTCTGTTCGAGGATGGCAGAAGCATGGCCTTCAACAGCTCGAGCTCCATGGAGCACCTGGATCTCTGGGCCTGGATAAAACCCGGCGTGGCAAAAAGATGCTGTGCCCTTGCAATGGTCAAATGAAGAATGCAATAGGCATCACATGACATCACGATTGTGCGCTGCACTGCCAAGCTAGGCGATCAGAAGAGAACAATCTCAAATCTTGATAGACTATTCTACAAAAACTCGATATTTTGTGTAAACTAACAAAGATATGAAAAACTTGTCATTTATAGACTATTGTAGATTTTTATGAGCTTTCCATGGCCTTTCTATATCTATGGTAGTTTAACCCCAAGGTAACAGTGTGTAACAGTAATGCCATTCTCTTTCGATTGTGTTTGCCCAGCAAAGAGCACAAGGGTGAAGATTGAGTCAAGGGCTATTGCCTAGCGGCGTCCCGGCGTCCCGCTGAGGAAGAGATTCAAAAGCCAAAGCCAAAGAAGCTTAAGGCAGTGGCTGAACCTCTGCCTTCGATTCCATGAGTCTTAGAGAGTCTTGGGGGATGGTCAATCTATATTTTCTCAGGATTTACCCACAATTCCCATGGACTCCGCCCCATGGTAACTCGACCGCACATGACATGTCGCCTGCAAGGCCAAAAAGTCGAAGAAAAGAAACGCCGAAGCCCAGGATGGGCACCTTCCAGCGAAATCTTCCAGCGAATCATCATTTTCCCCATCTTTTTCGCAGCCATTTTTTTTGGGCTTAGTGGTGAAATCTACTGGTGAATCATCATTTTCCCATATTTTCCCGGGTAAAATAGCAGACTTTACTAATCATGCGCCAGGCGACGCCCGGATTGGACAGTTTGCAGCTCGCGAGCCTAGCAATGCCATGTGCAGCAATAATCAATATGTCAATAACAGAAGATCCATAGATGGGAAATATCCCATTAATACTCATTATAATATGGATTATAAATTATCCCCATTCATGGATTAATGCATCCTATAGTTGAGGATAATGAATTAATTGTCCCATGAGTATCCCATCAATTCTTGGGCATGATCACCTTTTTTTGCCGTTTCCATTGAACCGAAAACTATAGATATTCTTAGCTTGGAGATGAAGGGCCACTCACCAGCGCGTCAAATCTGGGGATTCACCATGGATCAACGCTTGAGTCAGTTCGCCTTAGCTCGACTTAGTTTCAGGGACGCCAGGGACGCTCCGCTCCGAGGTCTGCCTATGACGCAAGCTCCGAGGAAGGAGTGCCTGGCAAGAAGAAACGAACGGCGAGCAACAAGGAGCACGGAGTGTCATTGGATCCAACTGGAGTTTGTGGTGTGGTAAACCCTGGCTGCCATAGACAACTACCATGACTGGGGATTGTTGAATTCCCAACCATTGTTCAATTGGTAAGCAGTTTGGGAGGGTTTGTGGCTTTGAGTCTGCAACAGTAGATGAATTGTGGGTGATAGGGATCGATTATGGAGTTTATGGGGCCCAGTTTCGATAAATCTATGTTTCAGGAAGCATCCATGGTCAGCCTGTGTTGTTTCTTTCCTGCGCCCCAAACGAAAGCAGCAGATGTTTCATGCCGGAGTTGCTGACATTGGTGCACAGCAAAAGGATTGGCAAATGGCGTTCATGCCCTGAACATGGTACTTGCATTTACTAATCCAGAGCCATGTACCAGTGTTCTTTTTTAAATTTGGTGCATCATCTTGTTGGTTATATGATATATATATATATACAATATATATATATATATATATTATCATCCCATTAATATCCCATTAATACCCATTAATATCCCATTAATACCCATTAATATCCCATTAATACCCATTAATACCCAATTAATAGTCCATCAATATCCCAGTATGCCACCATTTTTGACGCGTAGATCAGCATTGTTGTTGGTCAAATTCCCATCAATCGCCATCCTTCGTTGGTTGAATCCAAATTAATCCAAAATTTTCGTGGTGAAATCCAAGTTTATCCCAATTCTTGTTGGTTAATTTCTCATTTTAATGGCCCAATCCCAGCCGCGAATCCTGTCGCCAATCCAGGAGCAAACCTTGGCCTGGCCAATGGCAGCCCTGCCATGTCAAGCAGCATATCATGCTTTTTGGTCTTGAAAGACTTCAAACAAACCATACATTCTGGATAAGCAAATGATAATGACCTCACTGTGACGTCACTGGAAGCGGAATCCTCCCAAAATGGCGCAACTTTTCAGGCTTGCTTCCGCGGGGGGCAGCAAACTGAAGACGTGTGGCCAACCTTTTGAGGTCAACTATAGTATTGATCCAGAATAGTTGAAAGTTGATACTATAGTTGATTGGATAATATTATAGTTGATAGTATCAACTATTCTGGATCACCATATACTATGAATTGATTGGTAATAGTTGATACTATAAATATTACCAAACCATCCAAATACTACAGTTGATTGCCGATTCCCAAGATTTTGATGATCATCTCCCCATGGTTCGGGGATGTCCCCAGGTTTGATGACACCATTGCGGGTATGACCACTTACGAACTATTAACAAATCCCTGTAGAATAGTTAATAGTTAATAGTTAATAGTTAGTAACTTAATAGTTAATAGATGTTAATAGTTCATAGTCAACTAACTGTAGAATACCAGTTGCCAGTTAACTATTAACAATAGAATAATTCACCAATGAAAACCAACCTTCGCCGATCTCCGCCAGAGCTGGACCTGGTTGCTGAGCCGGACTCAGCAGCATCCCGAGTTCCGAGCGCCCGCGGCTAAGGTCCCATGGGTTTTTCACCATGAAAAAAGGAGCAACAACTTGGGTGAATCAGCTCCAACTCATGACTTAGTTGAAGAACCCCAACTCCAGATTTTTATTGTTTTGTTAGACATGCAGATATTTGGGATCGATGTAAGACATGCATATGTTTGAAATCCTATTGATTTGTTAGACTGCCAGGGGTATTGCTACTGGAAATGCTGTTGGCTGACAACGATAAGGAGAAACACCAGAAGCTGATGGGATTTTCTGGAAATGAAGTGCCTGACTCCAAAACTACACTGCAGAGTCAGACAACCGAGTTGACAACTAGTAGATAATGATGATTTGATCCAGGTATTGTTTGGTTTAGTTGACTGCCCTAGGCCAACGATAGCCTCGGGTACCAGATGGGCTGAGGAAGCTGCACAGTCAAGCTGTTTGTGAATTGCCTTGAGTTATGGAAAGAAACGATGAGATAAAACTTGCTGTCCATCTGTTCAAGGAGGAAAGAGACTTCCATGCTGGTTCCGGGTGGAGTGAAATTGTATAGGCCTAAATGGGGCCCCCAAATTTTCATGGTCCTCACTTCATTTTCAGTCCCTTATTGGCGGTTTAACATTAGGGGGGAACAGCCCATCTGACCGGCATTGTATTTGAGGAGACCGACAAACCAGAAGATGTCCAGCAACCCTTGGCAGCTTGGCCTGAGGATTTAGAGAAGATGTGATATATATATATATATATGTATATATATATATGTACGCATTGTATATCTATTTGTAGAATATACATGTAAGGTTCCTCAAACAAGTGCATATGGTCACAAGGGCGTCATGTATATATATATATATATATACATACATACACATACATGCATGATTTCATCGAAATTTCATCGAGAATGTATATATATATACACATACGTATATGAGGTATACACACATATGTATGCTCCTGTGCCCCGTGTTCCATCCCCCAAATGGTACGGTCCCCACACTTCCCCCTCAAACCTCCATTTGCACACTCATTTGCAGCACTTGGGAGCCATAGCCTCCCATTTGCAGCATTTCGGACCCACAGCCTGCCAACAAGACCTTACATACTACCTATATACTGCATCTCACACGTACAACTAATCCCTACAATCATACAAACTATCTCCATACTGTTGTTGTTGTTGTTGTTGTCCCCCAGCTTATACTATACTTGTACACTCCTTACGCTGTATACCTTATCCATATATAGCCTGTGCACTGCCTATATCACATACTCCTTGTTTACTGGCTCTAAACACTACTCACCACCCCCTACTCCCACCAAAACCCTTAAGGGGGAGGGGTAGTACCTCGATACTCCCTATACACTCTCAATATACTCCCTATATACTCACTATGTCACTATGTCATATGCACATAGCTGGGGCGAGAAACAACCCGCTTCCTCCTTGTGATCTGCAGGCCGTGGCCATTGCGACCTCTTTGGTGTATGTGCCCTATGGAGAGTTGGGCGGAGATGTTGGCTCTAAAAATCGATGGATGTGTTGGGGGGATAAACCCTAAACCATACCTCGGAGATCATAAACGACATTGGTATCAATGTTGGGGTAACATCATCTATCATTGGACTTTGAACAAAATGGGTTTACAAATTGCACCATTTAAATGTGGGCAATTGGGACATTGTGGAGATCATCATCAACAACCACCTGAAACATGGTGCTTTGAGCATCTATTTTTTTTTTTTTCACCTGCCAAAATGGAGATCTAGCCATCAACCTGAATGAATGATGGACAAGATTTGTTTCCCCGAAAATTGGAGATTCATGAGAAACTATCTTCCTGACTTTGTTGCCACAGTACACTTGAATGGAACTGGATATGTCCGAAGCTTGAGGATTGAAATATTCATAAGAATCGACTGCCGGAAATGGGCAAAGGGCGAAAATTTGACCCCAACATATTCACAAGAAAAGGGCTATCAGAGTTTATTCTGAAACCGAAACCTTGTGCATTTCGAGGTGCTAAATTTTCCGGATTCACATAGCTAGGGGCATCATTGCCGCATATTTTTGACTCATGGACTTTGACTGATACCAATATCAACCCTGATCAACAAGCCGTGGTTGATTCATCAGGCGGGTAAAGAAGTGGTGCCCCCGAATTTCTCAACCAGCGGTTTTTTTCGACTGACCATTTGTTAATCAAAGCTGACCATGGAAATTTCCTCATTTATAGATGCATTTTTCCATTAAAGCCTCCGCTAATAGGCGACTTCCCGTTTCCCATGTTAGAATACCGAAGGGTAAATTCCATAAATCAACTCTATCAACCATTATCAACCACTATTAACCGTTATTCAGCATTTATAACCATGAACTAGCAACTATTAATATCTATTAACCATTATTTTCATCCGTATGGTCCTTTATATTGCCAGGTTGGAGATCTCGCCAGCGGCTATGATTCCAGACACCTGGCACGAGTCGCTGCGGTGGACGAGAAAGGTACGGACCGCGGTGATTTTGGTGCGGTGGACCGCTGGGGCGGACGGGTCAAGTTAGCCTCTGGTAAACTAACATAGCTATTGAAAATGGCCATTTATAGTGGATTTTCCCACTAAAAATGGTGATTTTCCATAGTTATGTTAGTTTACCAGAGGGTAGCTATGAAATGAGCAACTGGGGGAAGAAACATCCATAACCCCGCTACAAAATAAAGTGTACCATAAACTGGTCACAGGGTTGATATGGCATAGCCAAAATTGGCAGCCATGGTTTTTCACCAGAAATGGGTGGAAATTTCTAGCAGTGTGCATTACAACTAGATGCTGGTTGGGGATATGACTCCAGCAACTTTCTGGTTGGCGGTTGCAAATATTTTGATGTTCCCCCGATGGGAGGACTATCCCAATTTACAAATATGTTTTGGATATGTTGATGCCACAAACCCTTCATAGTTGCTGCTCAAATTGCCATCAACTCTCGGAAAACTTTTATGTCACGTTGTTCACTTTCAACCTCCTTCAACATTAGAGGTTTGTTTGAGAATGGGACGTGCACTCCCCATCTTACGGGCATGAACAAAGTGGGGGAATTCTTGATTAACCACGGGATGGAACGGGGTTTGACCAGGAATAGGGTACTGCGGTATACACCCCAAATGACTATTTTTACTTGAAAAACGGTGATTGAGTCCCAATTTATTGGTCGCACCTTTTTTTTCAGACAAGCAATATTCCTCATTCTTCCCCATTAATATCATCCCATTATCATCACTATTAAACCATATTAAACCGTATTAAAACCATATTAAAACCATCATTCTTCCCCATGACCGTCTTCGCCAAAAAACGTCGCCCTTTTTGTCGAAGGCGAGATTCTGCTGGACCTTCACGTCAAACCGCGCAGCAAGTTGCTGGACTGTCGCACGCACATCACTGGTATCAAGGAAGAGGCACCAGTGATTTCACAAATTCCCCGGTGGGCCATAAAGGGGCCTAGGTATTTGTTGATTTACTATGATTTACTGTGAAAATTCCCCATTGTAGCCCTGTTAATTAGCGGTGAACTGATTTTCCACGAATTTGCTGTGAATTCCCTGGTGAATTTATAATCAGCTTTCATGAATTGACCTATAACTTGTCATTAACTCCTCATTAGTTCCACCGCCTGTTGAATCCCCAGTAGGCCTATATATATTCACCACCAAACGATTGTTATTACTCTGTGATTGGATTAATTGGTAAACTCCAACCATAGTTTGTTGGTCAATCCGATTCAAATCGCCATTCGTCCCTGTTGATCTCCTAATATTAACTCCTCGGTAAAATCTCCATGAATTGCTGCTTGTTAGATCCCATGTATTCACAAGTTTGATGGTGAACTCACCGTTGAAACGATGGTCAAACCGACATCTTCAATGAATCCAGAGTTTTAATGCTTAGATCCCAAGGTTTCATGGCGAAATCCCCATTTTTTTTGAAGTCGAAATCCCTAGTTTTCCATCCTGAAATCAGTGAAATCTGGCAGTTTTTTCAGGATTTTTTCGGTAAAATCAACCGATTCATCCAGAAATGCGCTATAGGCGCTCCGTGAGAGCTTCGGAGCGGTGACCTTTGAGGAGGTGCAGCAGAAATTGCTGGAGCTGCTGAGGCGGTTCGCCGTGGGTAGGTATGAAATGGGGGGTATGTCATGGGTAAAACTATGGTGGAGTGGAAATTTTCATAGTTTTAGCCATAGTTTTAGCATTGACCACAGTTTCAATTTCAATAGTTTTAGCCATGGTTTTGCTAATTTATATATCCACTGACAAATTTACCATTTTATTTGCTAAGATTTGATTTAAAAAACCATAGATGGTGTGCAATGCGTTTGAAAATGGGTAAATTTGTCTATAATTTGTCTATAGTTTAAAATTGCCAAACAGTTTACTGTTAAAGTTCTCAATTCTTTCTTAAATAAGTGTCCAGCTCTGTCCAGGTCGTGGTGTCCGGCTCTCCCGATGTCTCCAATTCATTTGTCTCCCCATCTAGCAATTCAGATATTTATTATACAGTCACATACATATTTGACCAAAATCTAGCGACCTCATCGCACATGTATATATATATATATGTATACGTGTATATGTGTATATATATATGCTTGTATAAATAGATATAGATGGCTGGATAGATAGATCCATAGATCGCATTGGAGCAGGAATGAAAGGCCGTTGCCAGTAATCATCCAGTTGGTTCAGGATCAATGCCAGTTTCAACAAGACCAAAAACGCAACTTCAGAGCATGCTATCAATGCATATCAATGCGATAATGAATCCAAAGGCGTTTTTTAAAATTGTTATTCCAGTAAAACAAGTGACATACTAAAACTGGTATTTGGAAAATTGTAGTGGTGTGATTGTATGACCGGCATGATACGATTTTTTGGCACTGGCTCAAAATCAGTAACGACCCTCAACCATGGATGGTTTCAGATCCAAAAAGAGTCCATAAAATGGTGTATAGCCACCCCCTCAGAGAAACATATCAGGTATCACTATTTGTTCTCTTTTTCTTGTTTCTCTTTTTGGGGATTGCTACAAATCATCCAGATTATCCCCATTATATCCCAACACTGTTGTTGGTTTACTTGAATGTTTTTTTTTTCATGGTTCATAACCCCGAAATATCGCAGTATTACTATCCAATGTTACAAAAAACAGCGATAACCATTGTTATCCCCTGATCATCTCATGATTATCCAATTATCATTTCATTCGTATTCCATGGTTATCCAATTATCCAATTTTATACCATTATTATCCAATTATACCATTATTATTATCCAATTATAGGATGATTATACCATTATTATCCAATTTTTATGGCTTCATAAGCCCCATTTTGTGACTCACCTTGTGTGGGGTTGCAGGCCGCGCACCATCCTGGTGGGGCATCGCTTGAGCAGCGATTTGGAGGCGGGGTTGATGGGTAGGGATGGAGATAGTTGTGAAGTGCCTTAGGCCTACTTCTAAGGCTTCAACATGAAAAACCCGAAAACTCATGCGAAACAAAAGCCACACTGAAAAATGCAAAAAAAGAACAAAACGATACAAAACGACTATTTTGACAAAACTAAAAAATGCAAAACAACATGGGAAAAAACGAAAGACAAAACACATCCAGTATACATTTGTATGTGGCATATGTGGCTGCCCTTTTTTGTTTCTTTTGTTTTTCTGTTTCGTTTTTTTTTTTTCTGTTTTTCCTTTCGCAGGTAACCTGGTGACCAGGATCTTGAAAATGAAAAAAACCTGAGGAACAAAAACGTACAAAAAAACGAAAACACAAACTGAAAATGCGAAAAAACAACGGAAAACACCGAACAGAAAAAGACCACATAGGAATGGGTGTATTGTTTTTTTTTTTTGGGTATTTTTGGTTTTAGTTTTGTGCTCTTCTGATTGTTTTTTTTCCAAATTAGGTTTGGAGTAGGTTTTGTTTTTGTTTTGATTTGGTTTTAGTTGTTTAATTCATTCTATGTGTTTATCATTTTATAGAAGTTGCTTGTAAACCGCATCACAATGATATATATATATATATGTATATACACATACAGACATACATACATCCATTTGTCCTTTATTTTTCAATCACATAATTCATTCAATAATCATTAACCTATTGATTTACTTATTCATTTATTTATCTTTTTTTTCCATTAGGCATAGAATTTATTTATCTACTGATATATTTACTTATTTACTCATTTACTTATCTATTCAAAGACTTGACTCACATCTTTTAGTGCATTTTAAAGACAACTGCAGATTTTTTGTTTTTCCAGGCATTGCAGCTCTTTCACGGACCCTTGGTTGATGTTGCTTTGCCAGATCCTCAGGCGATGGCAAAAGATACCAGAAATCATGGTTATCCAGGGGAATATCCAGATAGGCAAGTTATAATCATTGATAGTCACAATAGAACCAGAATCTATGATGTATAAAACCAGTAATATCATTATTAACCATAATATAACCCTGCTATAGGGTATACGGGTTACAACCCAGATACTGGATCGGACCGCCGGTGGATTTTCTTCATTTTCATCCTGTCTCAAAATGAGGAGTTCACAGAAAAAATGGGATGATTGACGTTTGGCGGAATCATTTCCTGGGAAAGACGTGCTTCTGTGGAGATGCTGTGAGCATTTTTTTCGCTCAGGTTGTTTGCTGTGGACACGCGCAAAAAGCCCTGTGCTTAGAGACACAACTTTGTGGAATTCAGAATGGCCTTCGGCAGCATTTCTCAGATGTCAGCCACAAACTTTCTGGGAATCACCAGGTACCAGTACCATCCGCTTCGATACATTGGCGAACAGGTGCTCTTGATCGCTGTCTGGCGCTGAGGGCGGGAGTCATTTTTTGTGGGAAAGCCAATGATCAACCTACCATTTGGGATGGTAAACATAGCACCAATAAAATGGTGATGACTTGGGGATGGTTTCTGGCAATGGGTTTACCAGTTTACCACATCATATGGAATCCATTTGTTGGATGATTTTGTGCCCAAAGTATAGTCGATATTGAATCATCCTAATCTAGGCTTGATAAATTCATTGTCCCATGGTTACGGTTGTTGGTTTCACGCCCATTTTTCTGAATTTGGAGCCAGTTCTAGCCAGTTCTAGCCAGTTCTAGACTTCTGACCCATACCCTCTGGTAAACTAAAATAGCTATTGAAAATGGCCATTTATAGTGAGTTTTCCCAATAAAGAATGGTGATTTTCCATAGTTATGTGGCAGTTTACCAGAGGGTACCCATCATGGGGATTTGGTTGTTGCGAACACCAAGACCAAACCTGAAGAAGTGGAGTTCCAACCGCAAGATGCCGTGGACTCCGCTCGGCTTGCGATGAGGCAGTACACATATCTGAAGCCGTTCATGTTGGTTGATAGAAAACCCATCATTTTGGCCTGATCCATTCAAGTATGTGTATATATAATTATATATATATATTACAGCATTTTCAAATTATCTTGTATTACTCTATATATTTCTAGTGAAACTTGAAATGTGAGCCCCGTATTCGGCAGATTGGGCAGGCTAGCTTTGCATGAATCCACTCAATCAGCTTGGAAGCCCAGCCTCTGCAGCCTGCGCTAGTTTCTGATCTGTTAAGATGAAAGGAGAATGTACAGGGCACAGTGCAGAGTATTACCCACTCTCAAGTTCCAGCTATTGAAACTTCCGTTGCGTGAGTTCTGGTCTCAGTTGGCTAGGGCCAAAAACGGTTTACTCACCAAAGATTGATTATATATATATACACAATGTTTCTTCAAACACGTGCCACAGATTCTTTAGGGCCCATTGGGGTTCGACTCATAAATGCATATCAGCCCAAATATGATGGTTTAGGACTCCGAAAAAAGGTTTGTTTATCATTTACAATTCTGGGTAGTATTTGGAAATTGACCTGTTTGTCCAGGCTTACTCACCTTTTAAGTCTCCAGGATTTAACTATGAAATTTTGGGGTTACAAAAAAAATCGGTCCAAAGCCCTGACATTTTCAAAATGGGAGAATTGCAGGAGCTAACCATAGTCATAACCATGAGGCTCCACTTTCTGAATTGCCTAGGTGCCAACACCCGCCTTTCCTCCACGGGAAGGCAGCGGACGAGAGTTGGTGGCAGGAAGCTCTGGACTGGACTCTGGCAGGACCCCTGTTGGTGGCGAATGTGATTCTTGACATTCTTGACATTCTTGACATTCTTGACATTCTTGACCAAGAAACGCAGTGAAACTTCCGGAACAATCCCAAAATCCCTGGTGCTTGAATGTGCTTAATGGGTATATTTGAAGGTATTTACCCTTCAACATGTGGGGTGTGAGCCAATAAAATATATAAGATACGACGGAAGTGATGCATCACGCAGCGTGCTACAAAGTGGTTGAATTCGGATCTAAATTGTCAAACTGGGAATCCTGCCATCAACCACAGGCCGCCCAATCTATAAACCAATTCCAACCCTGGTCCTTAGCAAGCAGCTGAGTTATTCAACGGTTGCGATTTTTTTGGATGCACATGACCAAAGCTAGTGGTAGCTAGCTGGAGTTTATCTTGTAAAGCAAGGGATGGGGAGCTCTCAGTCCAAAACAGTGATTTCTCACTTGAAACCCCCAAGCTTCCGTCCGGAGTTCAGAAGCAGATGATCGCGGGCTCAAATCCTCCAAGGGGGTTGGCGAGACCTGCATAAATCCTTTTTTGCAGATGCCGAAGCAAACTATTATGCAACTTTGGGTTGCACTGCATCCTTGTTCCTTCCAACTAAACCAGATTTAGCCCACCGACCAACTCTTCTTCTTTCCTGTTTCCATATCTCTATGCCTGCTTTCCTACTACCTCTTCCTTACCCATAGCTTCGGTCCACCCCCCTGAGCCTCAAGTCCACTTAGGGATCCCCAAGATGCCGCATGGGCATGGGTCAAAATCAAACGCCAACAAAATTGGTAGGTGAACATCCCAAAGCAGAACTATGCACTATGCATTAAATACATGCCAAGAAAAAGAAACAGTTGGAAAAAAAGTAGTTATCCGAATAAATAAACAAAACCATGGAAATACGATAACCACGAGGATTTGAGTGTTTTTGCATTTGGAGCGGCAAATTTGGTGGACCTAGGTTCGACACATCCCTGCAAGTTTGTACCTCAGGCGCGCCGTTTCCAGTGCTCCGTGCCGTTCTCCGTGTAGTGCTCAGGTTGGGGCAAGGAAGCTGCTCTCAGATTGAGCAAAGTCTTGGGAGTCGGAGAGGCAGCTGGGGAAAGCAAGTGATGATGAATGGCTACTTGGTGGTTCACCCCAGTAAGTGGGTTATTAGCAGCGCAGTTCTAAGTAGGGGGAGTCAGGATTTGGTCCAGTTGCAACTGGGGTTATCAATAACCCACGTATTAGCTGGGGTGAACTCCAAGTAGATTCATAGGTCAGTTTTGATCGTCACACCCAAATCTTTGTTCATGTCCCAATTGTTGGTTTCATAGTCCACTTTTTTGACTGATGTCCATATTGGTTTGCTAGCCTACCCATTCCTGTTGATGGATCGCCCATTCTTGTTGATTAAGCCTCCCATTCGTGTTGGCCGAAATCCCAATTTTCGTACATCAGCCCTCAAAATGTGCCACTTAACCCTTGCACTTTTGTTAGCTGTTAGTGAAATCCAGATTTTCGGTGGTTCTTTCCAATCTTGTTGAAGCCTTCGGTTTCGTTGCTTCACCCTGAACTTTGCGTGATTATTCTCCGTTTGTGTTGCTTAATCATGCTTAATCCGCGTTTTGTTCGTTCAATTAAGATCCCATTTTACCATCATTTTTGTTGCTTCAATCCCCATGAATCAATTTTGTTGGTCAATTGGTCAACTCCACATCTTTTGGAGTTGATAATGGAGGGACCAATCATAATTGGTCCAGCAGCATTTATCTCATAATTCGAGCCTTAAATTTACCACTCTTTTAGTTTTCCCAGCTACAAAATGGTGATTTTCCATAGTTTTTTCTATGTTTACCAGAGGGTACCACATTTTTTGAGGGATAATCCGAGAGACCCAAGGCGCCGACGCCCATTGACTTAACTTGCCAGGTGCAAGTCCGTTGGATCCTGAACGATCTCGACCCAAGTGACTGGAGGGGGGAGGCAGGCCATGGTTAACAGGGAGGACCATAATGGTCATTCATGGGGATTAATGGTGATATACTGGTTAGTAAGAAAAGCATATCTGGATGAATGGCAAGAAATAAGGAGGTAAAGTCACTGGAATGGTGCTTAGGTTTATGGGAATCATCCCTAAATGTCCGCACGTTTCAGCTATTTTGAGGTTAGTGAATCATCATTATTGAGCCATATTATTTAGACGAGAATTTATCCACAAAAAATTGGGACTTATTCCAGAAGAATAGGTATTCAATCAACAAAACATGGGATTTCTCACAACCAAAGCTGCGCTTTGACCCTCACCAAAATGGGGATTTCAACAAGCCAAACATTGGATTCGAAGCAACAAAATAGCTAAATACCCCTTTTTGGCCCATTTTCTGGATGAACATCCATGTGGCAGCTATTCTCTAGGATGACCATAGCCACATCAGGTGTTTTGATTTTGGAATCGGTGATAGAATTGGAGTCAACATCTGCGATTTAGCATCCAAAATAGACATGGAAGATTGTACGATTGTCTCTTTCCAGTTGGAGATGAATTGTTTGGGCAATTTTTGACCCATACCCAAACAAGCATTCAACTCGCATCCACTATACTTGATAACATCCACATTATGGATTTCAAAACCCATCATGTGGTCTTGCTGGATACTTGACAACAACTATATATGGCTAGGGGTCGGTACCCTTCTCTTCACACCAAACTCGCCGGCATGGATATTCAGCCCATGGAAAAATCATCATCAGAGCTCCATTAAACGTCACTAAACCCCGCTGAACCCCCATTACTTCATGGTTAAACTTACTCATGATGATGATTTTAGGAATGGATTAACATCATTAAACCACTATTAAAAAAACAAACAAAGTTTTTTGTTTGCAGCTTTCGACCGTGCTGCAGGCGGTGATCTTTTTTTCCCATTCCGACCAGCGAGACGACGTCTTCAAAGCAGTGAAGGGCCTCACGGACTGCGAGAAATCCATGGGGTATGGGCTTTGGAATGGGAATTTCAGGGGTAAATACATTATTATTATTGTTATTATTATTGTTATAGTTATTATAATATACGTATGTATATATATATGAATATTGATATAAGTAAATATGTTACTTTACTGTACGTAGAGTGGGATTTGATTAAGTCCTTCAATCCTTCAAGTCCAATATGGGAGCGCGATCCCATCAAGGATGTTGGGATGTTATCAGCTATCCCTTCTTCTCACAGAAACCACACTTTTTGGATGGTAAATTCGTCAAGAAACAAGGGCAAAGCCATACATGCTTTGTTTTGAAACTAACAGTATTCCAATCTTAAACTAGAATGTGGAAACGCGATATGGATTTGTCGGAAACGAGGGAGCCAAAAATCCGCTGAATCATCATATTTCCCCAATTTTCCCCTTTTGCAGTGGTCATTATGGGGGTACTGCCTATTTTCAGACATATCCTATCATATCCATAATGGTAGATATCTCCACTATCATCCCATGTTGGGTCGCATCATTTTGGGGTCGGAACCAGGACGTTCACGTCCAGTGGGAAGATGCACCGAATGCTCCTCCCCTGGGTGCTTTCTTGTCCGAGCAGGCGCCATCGGAATCTGAATAAACCAGCAGAAAGATGTGGATTTCAGCTTGTATCTACAGGTTTCCTTAAAGATGTGGATTTTCAACGGAAAAACCTTGTATTTTAGATGCCCCAACTCTGAAAGTGTCAGGCGAATAGTAATTTACAGGCCTAGACTTTTGATCCGTGAAATCGGCAAAAAAGTCGATCATATTGCTTTTAAGGAATGACGGGAGATCCTGTGTGATGGAAACCATGGCTGCAACATTTCCCACTCCATGAGGGGCTAGGTCCAAGTACTCCTTTTATTTGCTGATTGCATCAATATTTTGCTGCTTACTCTCTGGTGATCAAACATGGCTTGCTGGAAAATCCCATAGAATCCCATAGATATAGATGCAATTCACACTAAAACCTTGATTTATAGGGGATTTTCAATTGCCATGTGGCAGTGTGTCAAAACCTTGTACCCCTGGTGAACATCAAAATAGCTGGTAAATGGATGTTCATCCCACTAAAAATGTATCTATAGGTATTGGTCCATAGCCATGTGGCTGATTCCCGGAGGGTTTTTGTCTCATTTTGCCAGTTCCCGGCGCTTCCAGCCTCACGGCAGCGGGATCATTCTCGCCAACGGTAGGCCCTTGTGGAAGCCTTTTCCAGATTTGGTTCGGACCTTGACGTCCTCGGCAGGTGCAAGACATGAGGAGTTTGCCAGGAAATGAAACCTAGCCGAAAAAGACATGTTTTTTGATTGTTTTTTGATTGTTTTCAACCATTCTGATTTTTTCCAAATCCAAATTTCAACGTTTAGAGCTTTGGAATGGCTTGAAAGCAGTCGTCATCTCCCCGGATGAGTTGCCGCTCCAAGGCATGGTGGTTTGCCCGAAGCTTGGAGCAGTGCTGTCGCTGCACATGCAAACAACGAGCAAAACAAATCAAAACACCAGGTACATCCGTTATCTGTTGTGACTCTTTATTTGGTATTTGGTATTACATTGTGTTACTATTGTTGTTGTCGTTGTCGTCATCGGTATTGCCATCATTACTATTGCTACGTTCTTCTTCTTATTGTTGTTGTCATGGACCATTGGTGTTCATTCATTGTGTATGCTATAATTTTCGTTCTCAATATAATCATGATTATTACTAGTACTATTATTGCTACTTTATGAAGATTATGAAGATCATTGTTATTGACCTTGCAATATGACACCGTTTGTTTCCCACATTCCTAGCAGCCTCACCCAGATTGGCCCAGGCGCGCGAATACCCCGGCGCCCAACGACTCAGGAGCCGATGCTTGGCCAATGGTTGGGGATATTAACATTTATCAACCATTAGCTAACATTAATTGGCCAACATTTGAGTTTTTGGGAACAACCATTAGAATATGGGGATATTTGAAGCATCAAATTTAGACATATTTCACCAGCTATTTATCAACCATTGGAATATGGGGATACTTTCACCACTAACCAGCTATACCATTGAATATGAACAGGGATTCACCATTTCTATATTTGTATATGATGGATGATACAGCATGGGACGGAAATTTGGGTGCAGACATTTGAGACACAATCTGTAGGCCAACAACAATATGTTTCTTACTGTTCCATTTGGGGCTTTCCGAGGTGCCAAAAGTTGTGGAGAGAAAAACAAGTTATCTTAGTCATGTACCATCTGGTTATTTAACATAGCCATGGAAAATCACAATTTTTAATAGATAAACCATCTATAAAATGGGCCATCTATACCATGGCTATGTTAGTCATAACCAGATGGTAACTCATGATGTTGATTGGGAATCCCAGGGCGAACAATTTTGGATGTGGTATCCATGGCTAAATGGTGTATGGCGGTGTCATCATGATCCTTGCCTCAATTTTTGTCTACTGTACCTTTTGACTATCATTACAAACATAATCATCATAGCTATAGTGATTAATCATTTATTATTGGTTATCCATTGATTCTGGGGAGTATCATCTATTTGATTTTGTCGTCCCGGACGATTTCATGAGGACTTCACAATGGATACCATGGAGACAACCATCTTCCATTGGATGGGTATCCAATCATCCATGGATTGATAGGGCTTTATGGATGATCCAATCATCCTCCATGACCATGCATTGTCCATGGGAAACGATCCGTTTGACCAATTCCTGTTGTCATCTCAACAGGAACCTCAATCCTTTGCTTTCGTCTCCTACTTGGACGGTGAGGTGAATGGACTGAGATGTGGCAATAACATGTGGTAAACCCATGTTCTGGGATGCTTTTTGCAAAACCTTCCATAGATCTGGGTAATCTATTGGTTGTTCCATTGGTGAGTCACTTCTTCAGAAAAAAAACCTACCTGACGAGCTGCAGCTTGAATTCAGACAGACTTTCAACGGCCTCTTTGAAGGTACAATGGAGTAAGGCCATTTGTTGGGAGTAACATTTCCTTAGGCCTCGCATAGACCTCAAAAAAAGGCGCCGCACTTCTGATACCTCGATACGTGTCAAAATCTTTGGCCCCATACATGGATAGTTTCGCACCAGACACGGGTCCTTTTTGTGGCTCCGCCGTTTTTGATCCATCTTTGACCCATACTTCCACTCCAGTGCCTAGTGCTTGGCAGGATGCTCACAGAGTCTCCAAAAAGCCTTCCGTAGAGGCCTGTCGATCACTGAGTCAAGAGCTCACAGTCTAGTTCCGCTGTAGTCTGGTTGAACAATAATTCCCCAACATGGGATGAACATCGCTAGACTTTCATGTTCAAAATGGGTGGATTAGCCACGACATGATTGTGATGATCCTCATGATTGTTGGTGCCAATGGGTCAACGGTCTCATCCCGTTGTCGGGATTCCAAAGTCTTTTTGGCAGCAGTGGGTGAGATGCGGATAGAGATATCACAAACTTGGAGATATCATCTTGTGTTGTCCTATGATTTGGAGGATTCCATTGATTGATGATTGTCCCATAATCTGTAGCAACGTAAATCACTAAAATGGGACACCTCATATAGTCTTTGATGATCCATGACTCCTCCCAACAATGCAGTAGCTACAACAAATCAAGTTTTGGATGACCTCCAAGTCTAACATCTTCACAAACAGTAGTGTATTTTCAAGTAAATGTTCAGAAATGTATATGGAAAAACAACTAGAGATGGTCAGGTTCTTACAACCGCCATTTTCCCTCGGGCCATTTGGTGTCTTTTCTGTTGAAAGGGGCGACGCTCTAGGTGCCCATCACCGACACGTGGCAACTGGAATTGAAGCCCAGGCATAGCGGACGGGAACCGCCAGGAGTTGTGTTGTTTTTTCACTGGATTGGTTGGGGAACATCAACAGGAAACCCATGTTTTTTACATATTTTTGCCATGAATTGCTTATGGGTCTCCGGTAGATTTTCCAAAGCAAACCAATCCAGTATTTTTTGATAGTCGATGGGATATGTCCCCAACAACAAGGATTATGAATATTTACGATGTTTGATAGCCTCCGGTAAGTTAACAGCTCACTGGAATAGATGACCCGTTTAGTTCGATGATACCAGAGTTGCAACCGCTTGGGGGCTGAATACTTCACCAAGGTACCGGGGTTTCACGCCATTGCCATTTCAAGTCCTCAACACCGGAGCATCCGTTGGTTGGTCACCTTCAGTTTACCTGAACACCTCTTGAAAGGAGTTTGGAAAAGAAACAGAACATCCCCTTTAGATGTCTTTAGATGGTTTGGCTATTGAACCTGAGGACCTTGCTAGGGTAAACAACAAGGGACATGAAACTGGGCGGTGGTCAGGCTGGCCAAGTACGGCAACAGCAGTGACAAGCGCGTGGCTGGCTCAAGGGCTCGCTCAAGAGGGGACAGAACTGACTTCACCATGGGGATTTCATGGGATTTTATGTAATTTCAGAGGGACCAGGCTTTTGAGTTTGACCACACTCTGCATCATCCGGCCCAGCGTGCCATCATATCTGGCTCAACCTCAGAGGCGATTTTACGTGTCCCACCTTGAGACCAGTCCCCCTGGTCACCTATGATGGAGCCTCTGGTACCACGACCTCCGAAGGACCCGAAGGACGCGCCTGGAAAGCCGATCCGGACACTTTTGGGCGCCCAGAACGCAACGAAGCGAACGGAAGGCGGAGATGGTAACGTGAAAGCCTGGAGGCCAAGTGCCGTTCTAAGGCGATTGCCAATCATTTCTGAGACTTGGATTATTGGTGAAGAGATACGAAGATTCAGGAAGAAAGAATACTAGGGACTCCTAGGGACGTAGTGTTGGTATGAAGCATTTTTTTTTTGATTTTTGTGTGTTCCTTTTTTTGCCAAGTTTTCACCATGCTGAGGAAGAGGACAAGAAGCCATCACTGGAGAAATTGGTGGAAGAAAGGGAAGCGCGAAAGCAAACTCGCTCAAAGTTCCATGGTCGGGCGTTAGAGTGGAGCCGGCAAGGAGCAGATGGGGCCCTTGCTGGATGAAGATATGTTCTTAAATGGTGTTGTCTTGAGGATTGGAACCCAATTTTTAATCCCAGGGTCGAGAACAGCTCATTTTTGTTCGCTGCGTTTTCGTTTCAATTCTGTGGTAGCTCTCATTGTGGGACAAATCCATATTATGGCTTTGGTCTACAAACATATTAATTATCATCAAGATTATATTAATTATCATCTACTATATCATTAACAATCCATATTATAATAAGAAAGACACGATACTTGTTCAATCATTTGTATTCACCATCCAGCTATGAGCCGACTATTTGCTCAGTGTAAACCAGGGTACCAAGGGTCTTGACAACTTAAATAAATAAATCAATCCATCCATCCATCCATCCAATCTGATCCATCTCATCCCATCCGATCCCATCCCATCCCATCCCATCCAATCAATCAATCAATCAATCAATCAACCAGTCAACCCTAAAACCAATCAACCTATCAAGCTATCGAACTATCTAGCTATCTAGCTATCTAGCTATCTAGCTATCTAGCTATCTAGCTATCTAGCTATCAATCGATCAATCAATCAATCAATCACTCAATTTGCCTATCTATCCTATTATCCCATCTTATCCCATCTTATCCCATCTTATCCTATCTTATCCTATCTTATCCTATCTTGGCCTATCTTATTATATCTATCCTAGCTATCCTAGCTATCTAGCTCTCTAGCTATCCAGCCATCAAGCCATCTAGCCATCTATCCTATCCTATCCTATCCTATACTATGCTATCCGTCTGTCAGTCTGTCCGTCTGTCAGTCTGTCCGTCTGTCAGTCTGTCCGTCTGTCAGTCTGTCCGTTTGTCTGTCTACGTGTCTATGTGTCTATGCGTCTATGTGTCTGCGTGTCGGTGTGTCTGTGTGTCTGTCTGTCTGTGTGTCTCTGTATCTTTTTATCTGTTTGTCTATGTATCTGTTTGTCTGTGTGTCTGTCTGTCTGTGTGTCTGTGTGTCTCAGTATCTGTCTATCTGTTTGTCTATGTATCTGTTTGTCTGTGTATCTGCGTGTCTGTCTGTGTGTCTGTCTGTCTGTCTGTCTGTCTGTCTGTCTATCTGTTTGTCTGTCTGTCTGTCTGTCTGTCTGTCTGTGTGTTTGTCTGTCTGTCTATCTGTTTGTCTGTCTGTCTGTCTATCTGTCTATCTGTCTGTCTATCTATCTATCTCTTCAATCTCTTCAATCTCTATCTATCTCTATCAATCTCTATCAATCTCTATCTACCTCTATCAATCTCTATCTATCTCTATCTATCTCTTTCTATCTCTATCTCTCTATCTATCTCTATCTATCTCTATCTATCTCTATCTATCTCTATCTATCTCTATCTATCTCTATCTATTTCTATCTATCTCTATCCATCTCTATCTATCTATCTCTATATATATATATATCTATATCTATATCCATATCTATATCCATATCTATATCCATATCTATATCCATCTATATCTATATCTACCTATATCTATATCTATATAAGTCTATATCTATATCTATCTATATCTATCTATATCTATATATGTTTCTATATCTCTATATATCTATCTATATCTATTTCAATATCTATATCAATATCTATCTATATCTATTTATATCTATATCTATCTATATCTATTTATATCTATATCTATCTATATGTATCTATATCTATCTCTATCTATCTCTTTTCTCTATCTAGCTCTTTTCTCTATCTATCTCTTTTCTCTATCTATCTCTTTTCTCTATCTATCTCTTTTCTCTATCTATCTCTTTTCTCTATCTATCTCTTTTCTCTATCTATCTCTTTTCTCTATCTATCTCT
>Ga0126342_10000846_pt1 | contig 38281 bp, 26 predicted proteins | sample Cyp1metagenome_FD_92528 | JGI IMG/M metagenome (GOLD analysis project Ga0126342, IMG submission 92528) | Coral microbial communities from Lord Howe Island, Old Settlement Bay, Australia - Cyphastrea 1 metagenome | ecosystem: Host-associated > Invertebrates > Cnidaria > Coral ... | reverse complement strand
GGGCCTCTACCAGGGCTCGGATACAACAAATTATGGGGATTTAACCAATGACAAGTAGTGAAACACGTGGATTTCACACAATTAACCATAGGGACTTAACGTGATTTAATCATTAGAGAATAAAACAAATGGATATATGGGTGTGCCTGAAGATAAGGGATTAGGCACGGAAATTCAATTGAATAGTGGGTAAAATGATAAAATTGGATTAAAAACTTATTTTCAAACAAATCCAGTTGTACCCTTCGGTAGCTGGGTCGAGTCAAAAGAGCACGGCCAAACTTTTTGGGATGGAAAGCAACTTCTTTATGCACGAAAAAACCGCGGTATCCATTCACTTTATAACACTGAATCCCGTTTTGCTTGGCTCTGCCTCATGTTTCACCATGATTTCAAACTACCAATGTGTGCTGGTTGCCCAGCAGTTTCACACTTTGCGAAGAAAGCCATGGCCGGCCATTACTTCGATGACGAATCCCGATTTCAAAGGGTGATTTTCCAAAACACACACTGTTCATTGGCAGATCTTATACCTAATGGTGGTGGTTTAATGGCATTTAATGGTGGTTTTATGGGATTTTTAATGGTTGTTTAATAGGATCTAATGGGAATCTCAATGGATAACTTGTTCGTGGTTGCTGCTAACCCCTCTGAAAAATATGAGTTCGTCAGTTGGGATGATGACATTCCCAACTGAATGGAAAAATAATCCATTCATGTTCCAAAGCACCAATCAGCTAGGGTTTGTGCTGATGACTAATTATAGTTAGGGGTAATGAAAGCCAAAACATAAGCTTTGGGGGCACCTCCAAAAGTGAGGTTTATGTTCAGTCAAACATTTGTGGGAAATCCAATAGACCATCCCAGTGCCCAACTGCATAAACTGCTTCCATCATCCACAACTGCATAAACCAAAAATAGGGGATGGTCACATCCTATTACATCGATAGTTTATTCCATTATACCCCGATAATATCTCCATATTATCCCCGATGCATCCCATTATACAACCGTTTTTGGTGGCCTATAAAGTGAATTTACCATTAAACAACCATAGATATCCGTATTATCCCCATATGATTGGGTTCACTCGCTACTATTTTCCATTATATCCCCGTTACGGTATATCTTTGTTGATGATTAATTTAATATACCCATTATATAAACAAATACAAATCACAAGTTTGTTGCTTAAATACCTATGATTTCTCTAGTATATTCACATGAATCTCCAAATTATCTCTATATTCTTGGGTTTATTCCCTACAATTTCATACTATTCCATCATATCTCTATGATATTCCCATCTATTATTGGGTTTGCCACATTACCAATGCTCGCCAGTTATGTCGATGTTGGTCCCCCACCTCCTCCTCTCCATCCAGCTGATCCTGGTCAATGATGGTTTAACACATTAAACAAGTCAGGTGGCTACATAATTGTCACCTTATAATACATCAAAATGAACTAGCTGGTCAATAAACTGGTTAATCAGCTCTTGGTGATGATACAGTAACTAAGAATAAAATCAGCTACTGGTAGTTTTTGTAATTTAGCGAATTTATCACTAATAAATACTAACACGCTGGTAACTGAAATCATCACCACCCCTTAATGGCTGGTTAAGAAGCTCCTGTACAGGTGACGTCCCGGGTGGCTGCGGCTATTGTACAATGTGGGGCTCCCAAGATAGGTATGTTGGTTCATTGTTCATGACTCGAATGTCGAGGATATACTGTAGATATGTGGAAATCTACAGTTGAACGGGTTTACACAACAAACTTAAAACTGAACAGGGGGAATTGTACAATATTCATCTCAGATTGTAGTTCATCCACAAAAAAGAGAGATGCAGAGATGCAACATGATGGGTCAACCGTGGTTTGCCGGGAAGCAAGCAATGTTTCAGAGGTTCCGACCAGGGGTGGGGTAGTGGGGGGGGTCCCGGCACGATTCTGTCTTCAACAGATTCGCGGTGGGCTTTAAATGCCTTCGCCACATAGTTCTAAACCATGAAATGGCAGAAAATGGAGGGCCCCGCGAACATCCATCGTGCTCCATGCTCACCACGATCTGTCGTTCTCGATGCAAATGGGGACGCAAATGAGGCCACTGAGAAAGTGCAGAATGCCAAGAAAACTTGCCACTCATACGGCAAGCAATGAGAAGAAACCAAGCATTTCAGCATCGTAAATCAACATTGCTCCGTTCCAAGACTTTATGTTACTGTCGCACTTACAAACAGAACTGTCTTCTAACTTCCGTTTCTCAGATGTCACAACAAATGAATGTGCAGTGTGAAAATCAACTATGAACCGAATACGTAATTACGTTGAAACAATAAACACATTGAAAAACACTGCAAATACCAGTAAAGTAAAACATTGATTGCTCCTTCCAAACATCCACAGATACGAATGCACAAGTTTCACTTCTGATAAATCTCTCGAAAACAATTGAAAGTCTCGCAAAAAAACTATGCGGCAAAGCCAGCATGATGCAAACATATGCAACATTATGCAACCCTTGAAGGAGCGAAGATCCACATTATATCTAGTTTTTACTTACTGTCATTACTATCTGGTTCTTAGTCACCACTTAAAATTTTACTTACCCTCCGGTAAACATTCACATAGCGAACTGGAAGCCATGGCCCAGTCGAAATAGTTGATTTACCCATTAGCCTCTGGTTATGACTAGCATAGCCATAGGCAATCGCCATAGAAATAGATGGTTTACCTGGGTTTACCTATTAAAAATTGTGATTTTCCATGGCTAGCGGCTATGTTAGTCATAACCAGATGGTGATAGCATGGTCGATCTTTCCATAGCCGCTCCACTGGCTCCACAGTGACAAAGCGGAAAGGAATCCAACGTCGGAGGATTTTCAAGGCATATCATGAAGATTTGTCCTAATTTATACAGTATATCAATCATATTTGATTAAATGGTTGAAAATGCTTGAAAATTCAAACCAAGCTAAGAAATGCTAAGAGCTTTAACCATCATTCACAATCTATATCCCATTGACGATAACATACGATAACCTCCAGCCAAGCTAGTTGTAAACCAACTTAGTCGTTCCGAACTGGGGCAGCGCCATAGTCAACAGTTGGATCGTGGGGGGATGGTCATCAATCCATTCATCTTGACCATGGCACACACGTGATGGCCCATATCCGATTATATCCCAGTATATTCCAATGTAGCATTATTCATTATGTATCCGTATATTAACCATTTACTCAATGTATGTATATATATATACATATACTCATATATATATATATATTCCCATCCTTCCCCAAGTCTCCACAGTTATGGCCCAACAAAAACACTTAAAATAATGGGATTACTAATACAACTCCTGCAACTAAGGTTATATATATATAATGTTTAAATGTGTTTGTTCAACCAATTACAACTGTTGAGGGCTATAGATGCTATAGCTATAATGTGGGTAAAACTATGCCATAAACCATCCCCCAGTCATCACCATTTTGATAGGTGGTATGGTGACCATTCCCAGTCATGGCTGGTTTATGGCATAGTTTTACCCACATTATAGCTACAATGTGAGGCCCCCAAGATAGCTAAGTTGGTTTATAACTCCAATAACTATGGTTCATGGTATTTATAACTATAGTTACTGAGGCTTATAAACCAACTTATATCTTGGGGGCCTCACATTGTATAGAACGCAAGACAGCCCTGACAGCACCAAAAATTTCCCGGCGCCTCCAACACAGGCGCCAATGCGAGATCTCGCCGAGCCAACGACGTCCAGGAGCTCCGGGTTCTCTCCCGCGCCTGAAGCAGATCCCAACGATTCATGGTCTAGGAATGTGTATAGTGTGTATACATATACATATATAGAATAGTATATTTACTGTATCATATGTTCATATATGTTCAAAAAATGAGTAGCTTGATATGTTGGTGTAGTTTCAACCATTTGCTGCTATGGTACTACTCATCTATATCTTGTATGAATGGATATGAGTTTAGATATGGGACAAACCCGATGAACGACAACCGATCACCATCGATTTTGGTGAGGTGACCAATACAACATAAGGTGGTGCTCCCCAGTTGTGTTTGCGTTTTTTTTTTTAACCTACTTAGCTATAGATCTACAATGATCTCCAATCATTATGCCAACTTGGCTATGGGGCAGCACCTTGCAGGCTTCCAGCATTCTAGAATTTCCAACGCATTGATGAAAAAAACACGTACTTTTACTCTTACCCTCTGGTTATTTAACATAGCCATGGTATAGATGGCCCATAGAAATAGATGGTTTACCTATTATATAAACGTGATGATTTTCCATAGCTATGTTAGTTTACCAGAGGGTAAATCATGTCCCTCCATTTTGGGGATGCCCAATAAATTGGCGTCATTATTGGAGATCTTACGGGATTGTCCAATCATTTTGGTCAAATATTCATGGGAAAATTCCAAAAGAAAATCTCCAAACAAACATTACATTCCCATACACCATGAATCATTGGGATGATATATATATATGTACGATATCTATATATATACACACACTATACACATTTGTGTTGTTCCTTGACCGTCCACCGGTCCAGGCAGGACCTGACTCTCGACCGGCTCAAGGTTGTTCCGCCCAGTGCGCCTTGGGAAAAAAATGTTGGGTCGACCATCAGTACAGGTGATGAAACGTGGATTATACCCTGGTGCTCCAAATACCTTCTGAGAAGGTGTAACTAGGCCCCAAAAAACACCCGCAAATACAGCCTCAGAAGGTGTTTAGAGCCCTAATAAGGATACTGAATATAATTATAATTTCATAGTTGATGTATTGAATATCATATTGTGTGATTATTCATTATTGTTCCTATATGATTGTACTATATGAAACTATACAAGATTATTGTTATCTCATCATGATGATTATTGTTATGTGATTATTAGTATGATAATTGCTATTTTTTTCAAAACTGCGATCTAAGAAATTCTACACGATGACAAGCGTGCACTCATTTGCAAGACCCTGTCAAGGGGAGCTTCCTGTGAATTAGTAGTTGCACCGTTGCACCCGAGCACAGATCAAAAGAATAATAATTAAAACAAAAACGGAACAATGGCATGATGATCCAATCATGTCTAATATAGTAACAATTTCTATCTGAATCATGTCTAATATAGGAACCCCGCAAGATGCCGAAAAGGTAATTGATCATCACCGTTTCAAATTTGGGGTAAAGACCATTTGGATCACCTCAGATACCCGGTAACTTCTCATGGAATATCGCGGAATACCAGGAACATGATAGGAAGAATTCCCACAAATTTTGGATGATGGTTTCTGTTCCACAGGGAGTTGCTCCATCTATGTGTATATATATTATATGTATGTATATTATATATATATATGTATATATTATATATATATGTATATAGCTATATAGCTTTAATATATACATATATAACTATAAATATATATATATAGCTATATATGGGTGTGATGTGCATCAAAATTATTCCTGCACCAATTGGAAAGGTTGTGAGCCTGAGTGCCTCATTCGGCTGCCAGGACACTTTTCCGATTTGTCCTCGCCAGCAGCTTCAGCACTGAATTTGTGCCTGGCACCGTTCCAAAGGATATTGATATCTTTGGGTACAAGGTGCCCCATGGTCAACCATCAAAAACAACAAGAGCAAATGGTGGTTGAACAAACAACAAGAGGTAATGGAATATTTCATCGTTGTGCCATGCGTGTATACATAAGTATGTATATATATATATATATATATGTGTGTATATATATATATATAAGTACCTATGGATCCAAGTACCTTCTGAGGAAGTATGACTGTGGTATGATTTGGGGGTTAAGTCCCTTCTCAGGAAGAATCTGGATCCATAGGGTTCCATTTAGGTGTATAAATCATAGCCCTTTATAAATCATAGCCCTCGGAGCATATTAATTGCATTATACAAGGTGGTTCAACTAAGCATTGCCTATTGACAATAATACCTATTTGGGCCATTGCCATTTGCACTTCTCTTAGAATGCCTTGCAATGGCTATCAGGATCCACAGTATCCTAGTTCCTATGGATGTTTCCGGTGTTGGTCAGCATCAATAGCCGACCATATTCTGATTGTTTGTTCCACGTTTGTATACCTTTGCTGGTTACCGCCGAACATATTCAATTTCTGTTTACTAATTGCATGGCTCATAAATAGTTATAAAATGTTATAAATTTATAAACAGGTTCACAACCCATGCTGTTGTCACTTCCTCAGTTCTCCCCTGCTGAAACTGATGGGCTCAATGTATGGCCATCCGTTTCAATGGCGAATGTAGGTTTTAAACAAAAAGGGTCACACATCTAGTGATTTACATCCCAAAATGTTGACCATGATGCTGAATAACCCTTACAAATCCCTATGTTTTTCCTACCCCTATGGCCCCTATGGATCCCTGTGGTTCGTTTCCCTAACCCCATGGCCTATGATGGTTCATAAACCAATTAACAAATCCACCAGTTCCCCATCAATTCGTCCACCCCGTGCTGCTCCAGCCTCAGGAAGTCATAGCCGATGCCGGCATGGCGCGCGTAGTAGGCGGCGGTGGCACCATGGACGTCGCGCCTGGGTTTATAAACCCCATTAACTTTACAGTTCAAAGATGTTATAAGTATCAAACACATTATTGGAGGTATAAACCAACTTAGCTATGTAAATCTATCTATATAAGCATGGTCAATCTTTGGTAGTCCACAAAAAAAAGTCATCTTTTGCTGGCTATGGTTATTTTCCATAGCAGAAAACTAAATGATAGAACTACCAATCCAGTTGCTTGGCGATGATTCTAGATACCCTCTAGTAAATTAACATAGCTATTGAAAATTACCATTTATAGTGGTTTTTCCCATTAAATATGGTGATTTTCCATAGTTATGTTAGTTTACCAGAGGGTACGTCATGATATGTCTACCATACAATCTTTGCACCTACAAAATCTCAAAGCCGCCTATGGGGTACCACCTTGTGGAGGACTAGGAAAGTTTCCAGAAGATGGGCATCTCTTTTCAGAAGCCAGGGGAAAAATCAGGCACTGCTTCCATCAGAGAATGTTAAGCCGTTGACCTCGATTTTAACCTCTGAAGTTCCTGAAAGGTGGTACCAAACGCCATGATTGTTGTTTGAAATACTGCTCATGAACTAGTTCGATATAATACAACTAGGTATCATTTCAAGCCATTCGTGAAATTGGAGTGTACCAACTTAGCTAAGACAAATCAAGTATTAATCCCCCCATCTTTCTTGGTGAAATGCCAATGTTTGCTGGTTAAATCATCATCTTTCTTAATGAATTCCTACTTTTTTGCTGAAAAATAATATCCCATGTTTTTGCTGGTGAAATCTCATTCTTTGCTGGCTAAATCCCAATTTCTTCATGTTTTTTTTACGTTTTTTTTCTTTCCCATAGGATCCATGTATGGTATACATGGTAACATTTACCATCAATATTACCCCCAATGTTAGCATATATACCAGCACCATGGATCCGTCATGGGTTTTTCCTCACCATTTGCCAAGAACTGAGAGAATCGAAGCCAGGGAACAGCTCCATGACCTCATGACTCACGCGTGGTGCCATCCAGTGGAGAACCTGATCGAGACGACCTTCGACCGGTTGAACTTACCCTCTGGTAAACATACAAAAAGCTATTGAAAATGGCAATAGAAATAGTTGATTTACCCATAAAAAATGGTGATGTTCTAACATAACTATTGAAAATGGCTATAGAAATAGTTGATTTACCCATCAAAAATGGCGGATCTTTCCATAGTTATGTTAGCCCGTTTACCAGAGGGTTCCCTGAAAATCTCTTCATTTTAGAAGTTGAATGTCACCATTTTGTACTGACAACACGTAACCATGAAACATGTTTATACACCATGTACTGTTGAGAAGGAATTCATGATCTTCATAAATGGACGATTTTCACGTTTGTCCAGCCATATTACCAAGGGCCAACCCGGCTTGGCTGATTCGATTTGCGAATGCTAGGTATGATTTTTTTGCTGGAGACCTCATGATTCATCAAACTTCACGGCCAAGTTTGAGGAAACCCTTTTTACGTGGACTCCAAGAATTGTGATGATCAATCCGTTGCTGGGAAAACCTACTGATCCTACTGTATATATTATAGTTTGTAAATGGGGGTACCCCAATAGCTGGATGGTTTATGCTGGAAAATCCTATTAAAATGGATGATTTGGGGGTACCTGCTTTCGAGACTTCGATTGCAAAATTCTAGTTCTCACTTCTTACATCGCGGTTCTTCTTGATGCTCCTAAAGTCTTGCATATATCACTACCCTGATTCAGACTCCTATAAAGAACTGACTAGAATTCAGAATCCCAGAATGGGATGAAGGGACAATCTAATTTGCAGACCTTACCAAGGTGCTCCATGTATGGAATGGTTACCATCATCTCTCCAAAATGTATGACACACACACACATATATATATATATAATACTATATATGTACACATACAGTATGTATATATATATAATAGTTATATATATATATGTGCAGTAGATGAAATTAAAAATTCATGATGCATATGGTTTAACTTTTCGCGGCAAAAACCAGGCTTTGCGCTCTCACCTCTGACAGCCCGGCGCGGGAAGCCAAGTGCAAGGCCGACCTGGAACGTGGTAAGCCCAGGTTGGGAAATGGGTGAGAAATAAATCACATCCAAAAATGGTGATTTGACCAAGAAAACCATGGAAATTCAAAGTTGATGATAGTTGATGTATAATCAATTTGATGTATAATTCACCTCATTAACTAGTTCGATGTATCTACGATATCCATAAAAATCTTAGTCAAACTTTAGTCAAACTAGAAGCAACTTAGCTAACGAACTGGGGCACCTTGTAGGAACTGAGAAGCCACAATCATGGGTCCATGATTCCTCGTTGGAAACATCTTCACGATGATCGATGCCAAAAAAACATAAACAAGACATGTCATGTTGTTTCACAAACTCGTTTTTTGATTTCTATAGATTTGTGTTAGATATCTTAGATATGAGATATCATGATATATATCTGGTTGGTGGTATACCTACCCCTCTGAAAAATATGAGTTCGTCAGTTGGGATTATAGGTATATATATAACTATATATATGTATATATATAATTATATATATACCATCTGGTTATGACTAACATAGCCATGGAAAATCACCATTTTTAAGAGGTAAACCATCTATTTCTATGGTCTATTTCTATGGGCCATCTATACCATGGCTATGTTAGTCATAACCAAAGGGTATATATTATAGACAGATATACACTGTCTAAAAAGGTACTTAACCCCCCAAATCATACCCCAAACACTTCCTAAGAAGGTACTTGGATCCATAGGGTATATATATATATATATTTGGTCACATCCTTCCATCTGCGGGTCCCCGGACTGTCCCTTTTGATTCACCGCATTCACATCCGCCTACGTTCGTGCCGTGTGCTGTGGCTGGACGGACGTGGCATGACGCATATTGGTGGGGCATTATCCAGCATAGATGGGCGAAAAACGTACGAAAAGCGTGAGAAAAAACGTGAGAATGATGAAAATGTACCTATTGAATCCTATTCAATCCTATTGATTTATCTCTTATATACTTAAGATTGTATGATTCATGTGCCCAAACACTCAGTGTGTACAAGAAAAAAGTACCTGCAAAATGGGCTTAAAAGTGCCAGACAAATTCAGGAACAACATGATTGGTATGGGTACCCTCTGGTAAACTAACATAGCCATTGAAAATGGCCATAGAAATAGTTGATTTTCCCATTAAAAATGGTGGATCTTTCCAGCTCGTTATGTAAACGTTTACCAGAGGGTACGGTAACATCTCATGTTTCTCGAGGAAAAATAGCAGTTGTCGTGGGGAACAGATCCGGGATTCGCAACCAAACTCCGTGGCTATTCTGTAGATACCCTACAAATGACAGTATTTCAACGACCATCCACGATTTCTGCTGCGTTCTTACTATATTAGGGTGTTTCCCCTTGATTGCTGCTTACCCTAGTGCTTTGATAGTTCATATCCGAAGTTCAATGTCTATTTTTCTTTTAAGGATCTGAGCCAAATACCTGCAATTTACTATCTTACAAACAAAAAAGTGCTTGCAGACGCTTATATACGTGATTCATAGTGGATTCTCTCGAGATCTTTATCAGTTAATCGCTGATAGTAATTTGCTGACCTGAAATAAAGTTATTCGCAGATAATTAATAACACCTTATATGATCTTGATATATGATAATAATTGATTACACCTCATATGATATGTATTAAAAAAAAAACAAACAAACATAATTCCAGTGACGTCGCGACGTGAGGTCCTTATAGTTCATTCAGACATATCCAATGGTCATACGGGTTAGCACGTTGAATATCCATTTGTTCTCCATGATTGTTGCTTGTAAGTTATACCTCGCCAAATAACTCACGAATCATACTCTACATGCTATATGAATCTAGTTTTACATCATATTGATATCATGATATCATGTTCTATAATGAATCATACTCTCATGTTCACCAAGTTGGGTTTAAAGTTTAAACTCAATCCCTATGTGAATCTTTGAGGCCTTGCCCTCCAGGAGCACGTCGCAGACCTTGCTGCTGGGCCTGGCCGCCGGGGTGCCCAAAGGGGGTGTCTTAAGGAACACGTTGACAATTTTGTGGCTAAAAATACCCTCTGTAAAATATATTTTAATGGGTGAAAATACATAGTTTAAAAAATACAGTACCCGTTGAAAATGGTGATTTTCCATAGTTATGTTAGTTTACCAGAGTAGGCTATGGGGATACCCTCTGGTAAACTAACGTAGCTATTGAAAATGGCCATAGAAATAGTGGTTTTAGCCATTAAACATGGTGATGTTCCCTTTTTACCTAGTTTACCAGAGGGTATCTAATGAACAGATTGGAATCTTCTAGGTTGGAAATCAGACTAGAATCCTCCGAGTTGGAAATGAATTCAAGTCAGTGAAGCAACCATTAACCAATGAAGACATGGGTACACGATAAGTATATATTATTATTAACAACTTACGTAGTGTTGATGTATGTTTACATGTTTTTTTTGTTTAACGAGGTTCTTGCCCCAGTTCCTTAACTAACTTGGTAAACATATATAACTCTATATATATATATATACAGTAATTATATATAACTGCCATCATCGGGACTGTAAGCCCAGAAACATAACTAGGGGAAAAAACCTTGGTTGTGGGACGTTGTGGGTCATGCGCAAATTCCTCTCAGCAACTCTCAGCTATCTGAAGAGAAGGGGTATAAGGCCGCTCCAGCCACATCCACTAAAAAAAACATGGCTCATCTTCTAGTTCAATCAACATATGTTTACTTCATTTACAGTATTTGGCTTTGCATGTTGATGCTTCGCCAGCAAACTGGTTGGCACCAGCTATAATCAGTACCGAAATCAGATTTTGGGACACTGACATATTTCAATACATATCTTATCTTATTTGTCATCATTGACTAACCATTTGCTTGCAGGATCTGTACTCGAGTGAATAGAGACTATAAAGCACTCATCATTCCGGTTTGCCCAAAAATGGTGGACACCCTATTTTACGGCAAACTTATACAATCAAACCATTGTGATCAACCATCAAATGTTGGGATACCCTGAGTTTACCACCAAAACAACTGTTCCGCGCACACACACAAATGTGACAGACCTTGGTTCAACTTAGGGTCCTACAGGAGTCTTGTGTTTTTTGTTTCCCCAAATTGTTGGTTTCTGGTGTTTCTGTGTGTTTCCTTTGCGTGTTCGATTCGAAAAGGGGGTGGTACTTTGTTTCGACCATGACTCTTAGCATCCAGGGATCACGCTGAGTCCTCAGACGCAAAGAAGAAAGCGGTCTGACCGTGTTGATCAGCCGCGTTGGCATCTGCTCTGGCTTTCCTCCGCTGCTCAGAATAGCGCTGAAGTTCAACAAGAATAGCGAAGGACAACCCGAGTTTGACGAAGACAAAAGAAAAACATCAATTGGTTTCTCCAAATGGAATAACTATCTCAACTATTCAGCATTTGCTTCCCGCAAATCTCCCAATGATCTCATCATGATGTTTCCCCCAGTGCAGTGAATAACCGGGTTTGTCGAAAAATCGGCTACCCCTTAGTCCCACTGAAATCATCATCAATTGTCCCATTTCATGGTGTTTATTTGCGGTATAATTACCCCATTTCAGACACACCCAAACCTTGTATTGTCATATAGTTCTCCCAGTGATAGCTCTGAAATCTTAAGATCCTTGGTTAGAAACGTTATATATATATATATCCAAATACAATAGGCCCATATATTATATATGGAGGTTTCCTAAAACAGGAGGACCCCCTAAATCATCCATTTTAATGCGATTTTCCCATAATTAAATCTATCCCTAAGGATCCATGTATGGAATATTTACCTACATTGGGACTATTTTAAATTACTTTAGGGGTCAATGTAGGTAAATATTCCATACATGGATCCTCTGGGTATATAATCATCCCTTCTTTGAGTCATCCAGCTATTGCGGGACTTCCATGAAGCCAGGCTGCAGCAGCGACTGGCACAAGTCGCCGAGGCCGTCAAAGGAAGCGCTGTGGAGAACCTCGGCGACGGTAATGGTGACGATGTCATGCGTGCCACACAACGTTATATGGGACATGTATTCCACAAAATGCTAAGGAAAAAAAACATGCATGTAATAATATCAATATTAATTGATAACGATGATAGTAATAATAGAAAAATAATTACTCTATATACATTATTCCACAAATTACACAGAGTTTATACACATTTCATTGGCAAAACTTGTTGAAAGATTGGAGCCATGGAGAAATCCTGGAGAAATCGATCCCCTCCAAGGCACGCAGACGCCCTTGGCATCGCGGTCGTTGGGATCGGCCCGGGCCTGGAGCAACAGCCGTGCCATGTCGCTGTCCTGCGCCTGCACGGCGCTACGTAGCGGACTCCTGGCGCCAGGAGATGAATCTTTTTGTTTTCCCCATTTGTTTCTCCACTTTTTGACTTTTTCCCCATTTTGCTTCCTGTTTTTTTTCACTTTGGAAAAGTTTTGCTTTTTGATGTTTCATTTGTTTTCCTTTTTTGTTTTTTTCAAGTTTAAAAATCATTAGAATAAGCTATTGAGGAGAACATAAGGGTACAGTGAAACCACTGTTTAAGAACCCTCGCTCATAATTCCCATGTTTTCCACCTATAGCACTTAAGAACCCCAGGGTAGTACAGGGTAGGCTGGAAAATTCTTCATCGGTTCCTATCTAACGGTTCCACTGTAGCCAACTGGGGTGACACTTCCATGATCTGGGGAGATACCCTATGGTAAACTAACATAACTATGGAAAATCACCATTTTCAGTGGGTAAATCCACTATAAATCACCATTTTCAATAGCTATGTAACAGTCATTACCAGAGGGTAATGAACAGCACATTTCGCAGGTCTCGAAATCAAACCATCAGAGATCTTCTCTATCCGGCTTTTCCAACTCTGGAGGATACTACTAGAATCTAATATAGATATAGTTACTGAGGTCTTTGGAGCCCACAAACAACCCCCAAATACGCTGTCAGAAGGTGTTTGGTATATATGATCATATGTCAATAATTATAAATGATTAACTGATACCTGGAAATTACGATATTGTTTAAAAATGAGGTGACATATGGAGATTTCTGGATCACGTCTTACACCGTAGGTGTAAATAAAGACGCGAACAGAGACGGTGAAATCCCAAAAGTGCCACTGTCTAAAACCAAGAGAAACCAAGACCCTTCAGGGCATAGATATGCATAGATATGTATATCCAACAGTTGTCAATGTTTTCCAGTTGTTTACCAAAAGTAAATTTCATGTCTACTAAAGTATTTCATGATATTTCATGTTTACCAAAAGAATTTCATGTTTACCAAAAGTATGTTTACCAATGTGTTACCAATGTTTAGCAATGTTTACCAATGTTTACCAATGGGATCAATGTTTACCACAAGTAGGTTTTCGTGGCAAAAATCCAGCTGATCCAGCTGATCCCAGGTCAAGACACTGCGGGCCATCCCAGTGAGAGGGCGATGCGCCCTCTTTCAGACACCGCGCGAAGGCACTGAGGGCGATTACACGCTTCCTGGGTCGAAAATGTTCGTTGGGAGACTGCGACTTGTATCTTTTTAAAGAGAAACTGAAGATGATATGGGGATGGGTCAAAACCCTGGTACCTAGTGAACCCCAAAATAGCTGGTAAATGGATGTTCATCCCACTAAAAATGTATCTATAGGTATTGACCCATACCCATATATATATGATACAATATGATCAAATAATGATGGCACATTTAATTACTTGTGAGACCGTATTCGGTGGTTATTTTTGGGCTCCAAACACCTTCTCAGTCTGTCTTGGAGCACTAGGGTTTACAAACTATTTTCATGCGAGAAACCAGGAGTATGAAAATTATAACATCCTTAGAATCAGATATATCATGATATATCAGATTTCTCCAGGGTGCCAAGTTTCTCCTTTGGAATGCCCGGCTGCAACAACAGCTGCGCCACTTCAAAGAGTTTCGCCCGCGACCGCCGCGGCGTGGCACTCCGCTGCGCCGCTTCCCCACTGGCGGAGCGTCGCGGCGTCGCCGCCCGCGGTGCCACGGCGCGAGGAGCCGAGGCGCCGCGAGGCGTGGTGGGCGCCGAGGACGAACGCTGCGCAGAACGGGTGACGGCAGGGGCGTCTCTGCTTCGCATGGGGTCCTCGGGAAACCGGTGGAAACCATTCACCAACAAAAATGGATGTACTATATTGGGAATAATATGTAATTAAATAAATAAATATATATATATATAACGAGGATCTATACAAGGTCTTGCTCCATTAGGTAGGTTGGTTTGTTTGCCTATAATTTCCCTATATTTTGTGATTATATAAAATAGACGGGCAATAGACCAACATTAACATAAGGTAAGTATGTGGCTCCACCTTGTATGAAATCATGAGGTAAACATCATGTACATATATATATATATATGTATATATATATAGAATCTAGAACATCCCTGAACAACAATTCGATTCAATTCGATCTTTTTTGTTACCTCGGCGCATGTCCTGAAGCGCAAGAAACGGGACCTATTCATCAAAAGGCATCCTTTTCCTCTTAAAAATGACCGCGCGAGACTGCAGGACTTTGCTGATCTGTTACAGAAACCAATGACGGTTTTATTCCCATCCTATCTTCTTTCAAATACATCTGATCCCTGGCCTCCCAGGTACCCAGTCTCTGAGTGGATTTCGTTGCCAGGCCACCGTTCTGGTCTTTACCTTAGCGCTGGAGGCGCCGCTGGTGCCGCCGGATCTGCGGCTGCAGGTGCTTGCAGCTCCGGCTTCGCCTAGGTCCACATCAAACCTAGTGATTTAATGAGTTATCTGAGTTAACCATCAAAAATTGGGATAAGACCATTAAAAAACGATTTCACCATCGAAAATCTGGATTTAACCTAAATGATTTCACCATCAAACATAATAATTTCACCATCAAAAATGTGGATCAAATCAAAACTAGGGATTCAACCATCAAACATGTGCTTTATAGTTGTGAATGGTTTTATCTCAACCACCTAAAATGGGTGCATACTGGAATTTAATGGGAATAAAATGGGGATGTATACAAGGTCTGACTGACCCCATAGCTAAGTTGGTCTATTTGCCTAATTCAAGTGGGTTCATGGCGATCGAAAACCAACGTATAGATAAGGGCACCACCCTCTGCAAGAGCTCATATATGTATATATTATACAGTATATAAAATGGATCAGCGGGGGTTCATATCTATGTTGATGAAACCAACAGGAAGGAGACCCAAAAATGATTTGGTTGATTGCACGGGGCCAAGGATGGGATTACATATCGAACTAGCTTACGGTGACACAACCAACTTCACCACGGGGTTGCTGTGATCTCAATGGTTGCTACTAGCTGAAGTATAGGGTTCCCATGATGGGTCATAGCAATTCCTTGAAAACAGAACCCTATTTATGATAAACTAGGTTTATTAATTTTGGGCACGGTACACATGATTTATTGAATGATGTTCCAGCCGGCAAAGTTGCAAACTGTTGATGGACACTTTCCAGCTGGATATTTCTACCAAAGTCTAGCTACATTCACCCTCCAAGCACACCCAAATAATGATAGAGGAATGATCGAGGATGATAAAGGTATCTCAAAAATGACACCATCACCATCAATCAACATCAACTTACCCATCAGTTACATGATTTGATGGCTATTTAGAGGTTTCCTGGGGGTTTCCCAAAATCATCCATTTGAGTTTTGGATTTTCCATCGAAATCAACCATCCAGCTATTGGGGTATCTCCATTTATGGAACCCCCCCATTTGATGGTAGAAGAGACCTGATATATCACCACGTGACTTCCAGAGGAAGTGCTGCACACGCTGATGCGCCGCGGACGTGTCTCGGTGATCGTTGTGGCCGATGCTCGGTCCATTGGAGCAGCATGGCCTGGATAGATAACTCTTTGGCTTTGCAAGGTGGTGCCCCAGTTCGTTAGATAAGTTGGTGCAGATATAACGAACTAGTATTCATGGGGTGAACATAAACCAACAAACATCACTGGGGATACCATCCTGTGGGAAGTTCTGGTGAATCCCTTCCTCACATGAAAAACACCCAGAAAGCCATGGGTTTCGTAGAGATTTACACATATTTGGGACCAGTCAGGGAAGTTCATCATCAGTGTCCCTATCAAACATAATGCTAACCTTTTGGGTCAGTCCATATTTTCAGACACGCAAAAGATAAAGCAGATATTGCGTTGTTAAAATGATAGGCATGTTGAACATGATGATATGATGTTGAATTTATAGTAACCATTATTCATGGGTTAACCCCCTTTCAACTGGTTAAATCACCATGTGCACTCATTTTAGTCATACCCAGTTCAATGATTATGTTGAAATGATAATCACTGGTCAATTCAACCATGAAACACTGGTTTATCATCACTTTTCCTATAGTTGGTTACATCCTATTCTATACCCTTTGGTAAATGTTTACATAAGGAACTGAAAAATCACCATGTTTCATGGCTAAATCAACGATTTCTATATTTCTATGGCCATGTTCAAGTTCGCAAAATCAACCCATCCATGTCACGGATCCACCTTTGGCAAATCTTACAGGAAACGGATGCTTTCTTAAATATGATGGTCACGATGGTCACGATGGTCACTATGATGATGATGATGATGATGATGATGCTGATGATGAATGATTATACATTCAGGTAATCGGGTAATCGCACTATCTGTTGAACAATCTGTTGAAAGGATTTTCCTTGAAGAGTCCCAGCAAGGCCAGCACGGGATACACTCAGATCACTCAGCTAATCACACATGGCCAGCATTGGAAGTTCTCAATTCATATCCAGCCCATGATTTTTGGGATTCACTCGTGCCACACTGAACATTACAGCCACATGACTTACCAAAGGGTGTAACAGCCCAGTCAAGCACGGCATGTTTCAGTGAGATATGCTCCGCTAGCACGGCTAATAATTCACGAAAAAGAATGGCCAATATGGAATAATAATGATAATCACAGAATTTCATGATTGTACTATAATCATTCATTATCATAATTCACTACACTATAATTAATAATAATTCACTATAATGTTTCAGTGATGGTTCCGATGGTTCATCCACTTCCCATCATTCCCACGGAAATTCCCACGGTGAGGTCATTCCGATGTTCATCCAGACTGCCATACTCTGGGATTCACTGCCATAAACCGTTTACCATTTTCAGCTGGTTTATACAACTCATGTTATATCTGGTTGGTGGTTGACCTAGCCCTCTGAAAAATGATGGACGAAGTTCGTCACTTGGGATTATGACATTCCATTCCCAATATATGAATGGAAGTCATAATCCATTAAAATCCACTAAGCCACTATAATCCATGAAAGTCCCAACTGTTTCTGGAAAGTCATGTCATTCATTCATGTCCAGTCACCACCACCAACCAGTAATATCCAGAAATCTGGTGGATTTTGCGGGATGGTTGCCATGGCATGGCCATATAGCCATGGCATGTCGTATCCAAATGTGGCCCCAATAATCAATGGCCTATGTTTATATATAAGTTATAAGGCCTATTCCCCAGAAAATATGGCCAAAAATATGGTACGTTTACGTAGCTCCAATTATTTAGGATCCTGGAATTCCCATTGAAATAAGCAGAGCAACCAGCGTAAATACTCTTAAACATTTGAATTTACTCTAAATCATCAATAATTTCCAGATAATCACCAGCTAAATTCATGGATAACTCAAAAAAACTTCCGAACAAGCTGGTGCCCCCCTCAGTTATGTTGGTTGGTTTAAGTTCACCCCATTAACTATAGACTATATAGTTCGATATTTCTACCATAAATCTAATCGTTAACCTACGTTAAAACCAACTTAACTGGGGCACCCAACCCCCATGGGTTTATCATCATTGTTCCCAATAACATCTGAATAGTTAGGGTATCCCGGATTGGAGACAAACCCATTTTTTTCAATGCAAAAACATTAAAACATTGACAATTCCAAACAACAACTAGACTTTCCACGGAAAAACAATGCAGAAATCCGAAACAAAAAAAACATGTTTTTCCATAGAAAACATTTTTTTTTTCCATAACCTTCCGCAAAAACCGCCACACTTCCATGGCTCACTTCCCGCCTGCCGTGGCCGCCCGGACCTTCGCCGGTGCACTCAGCGCGGCACGCAGTGCTTCGGTCTCCTGACGTAGGGCCTCCTGTGACTCGCGCAGCGACCTCGGTGGTTATTGAACCAAAAATGATGAAACAATATGAGGATTTAATCAGTTGGTGGTGTGGAACACGTTTTATTTTTCCATATTAATGGGATGATTAATGGATTATTAATGGATATTAATGGATTATTAATGGATTATTAATGGATTATTAATGGGATACCCTCTGGTAAACTAACAGTTTGCGAACTTGAAAATGGCCCAGTCGAAATAGTGATTTTTCCCATTGAAAATATGGTGGACCTTTCCATAGTTATGTTAGTTTACCAGAGAGTAACCATATAGTAACAAAAAATAGAGAAATTATGGTTAACTATATATATATGGGTAAATTGTAATAATTCACTAACCTGAAATAAGGCAATTTTGGGATGATTCCTCTTACTAACCATGATTCCAGTGAGGTCGCAGCGAGGTCGTTATAATTTACCCATATATATATAATAATATATAGTAATCATAAATCATAAATAACCATTTATGATTACTAAATATATCCTGGTTTAAATCATTTTAATCCCTAGCACGTGTTCGACCATATTTTGGAGGTAGATATTCTATATCCCCTGAAAATTAGCCGTTAAAATCCAGTACAATCCTTTGTGTATATAAGTATATAAGTCTTACACCTAGGTATGTATGTGAGTTGGACACCACATTTATGTATTGAATACCAACATGTCATTGTTTACTTTGAATCTATGATTAGTAATCAATGCTAATTCATCGTTAACGATTGTTGATTGCTATACGTGTTGTCACTACAACTTGGGTTGTTATCTAAGAACCTTTGATCATCCATGGTATTGTTGTGAAGGCTTAAACATTCTATTTGTGTAATGTCAGTTATTCTCCGCGGGATCTTATCCCCAGTACATACCCGAACAATAATTTGGTATGTTGGTATCTCACATATGTCACTAAATATTACAATGCACATTATGGCTATGGAAAATGATTGAATCATGATAAAAGTGTATAATGGTAAATTGCATATAGATGCATATAGGGGTGAACTATTTCCCATTTCCTATACATATATAAATAACATGTATACATATACATATATATATATATACATACATACATATATAACATATATATATATATGTATATTGCCAGAAGCAATAGTTATGGTACCAGTATTTGTTCTGGGATATGCTATTCTATGGAAAATGTTATGTAAAGTTGTTTTTTGCCAGTGAACCCACACAGAAATCCTGGTCCACGATAGGCGTCAATGAGCAGTTCAATTTCAATGGATCTAAAAGGGACACCATCAAGTTGCTCCAGTTGAATTCCATGTCGATTAGCATCATATTCCTAATTGTATCTCAATATCTAAAACATATCTCAATATATCCCATGTATCCCAGTTGTATCCCACAATCTTCCAAGTTGCTCCAGTTGAATCCCATGTTGGTTCACAATGTCCAGCAGTCTTTGGATGGTCGCGTTGCCGCCGTTACCGCTCGCGGGGTTCGCGGCTTTCGCCGGGGTGGGCGTTCGTGGACGAGGGGCGAAGGCCATGGGATCGGCGTGGGTCACATGGATATCTTTTTGTTGGGATATAAAAACTATCAAACTGGTTTATTCTATACATAATATAGTTATAAATATTGTGTATGTATAATTCTAGTTGTATACAGTTATCTATCTATCTATCTATCTATCTATATCATATATATACATAGTTGTTTGTAGTGGTTTAGTGGTTGGGTTACTGCATCTTTGAGTCACATTATATAGCGTTATACTTTGTTAGACATGTATATTGTGATTCAACAATTTAACAATATACTCAGCTTATACTTAACTTTTGCCAGTAATACTGAACTGTGTACAGTGTTAAGAGGCGTGAGCTTGGTTAGAATATCACTTTGAATTGTGATCGACATTCATAGTCTACACAGGCTCCGATATGATCTATAACCTTTTGAGAAAATTGGTTCCCTGTGTGTTTCTGAAATTTCTCTGGCTGGTGGTTCAACCACCCCCGGAACATTCGGCTCAGTGGGATCACTATGGTTAAAGATGAACAATACGTGGAACCAACCAGATTATCAATTGCTATATCTGGGTAAATTATAATATTTCACTAACCTGAATTAAGGCCATTTCGGAATGATTTCCCTTATTAGCCATGATTCCAGTGAGGTCGCAGTGAGGTCGCAGTGAGGTCGTTATAATTTACCCAGTTATATCAACATCATTATATCCCAGTTTTGGTTAAATCATCACGTGTTTATACGTGTTTTATATATGAAAACGTCTCATTGTTCACAGGTTCGGACAGCGCATCTTTCGGTCCTGACATGACATTCCTGTAGAGCTGAGCCAGCATGAGCCAGCAAAGCCATGCACCAACGATTCCTGTCCGTAATCCATGCTGGCTACTGTACAAAAGCTCCACTGTTCCAAGGGAAAAGATGCAGTATATGTTTAAGTGGTGTTTTTTTGGGCATTGCCAGATTTTAGTACCAAGAATTATCAGTAAGATTATTTTTTTGGTCCATGGATCTCGACAAACTGCTTGGGTTTTTGGATGTTTGTCATCCATCATTGTGATCGCCAGACCCACAGAAAATGGACTGTAATCCCTTATAAATGGAGGCTTTGGGGGGAGAATCAACTATAAATGGGGCATGTTCCATTGTCATGTTGGAATACCGGAGGGGATACGACGTGATTTTCTACGATAAAGATGACGAATGTTAACCCTGGATCAAGAAAGCGACTAGTTCATTCACCGGCCGGGCTTACCATTCAGAAATGCCAACAGTTGCCTTCCAATCCGGGAACCCCCAAATGTGGGATGAAAAAAACCCTCCGATACTCAAACATGGCAATTGACCATTCCCAATTCTTTTAGGATCAGTTTCCGAAGTGTCCCATTAAAACCTTTGAAACGATAAGTTACCCAATAGTTTATAGATAAGCGGCAATTGTCATAGGATTTTCAATTGCCACCTTTGGGTAGCGGAGAAAATCACAACTTTTGAGATCTGGTGTCCTGAATCCCAAAGTGTGCACTGGGTCCATATGTCCGAATATTTTTTTCAAAACAAAGGCCCTGGTTTAGTATTGGATCTGCTCATGTTTATCTCATTTAGGGGTTATGTGTGTATAATATGTATATAGATTTATATATTATATATGTGTGTGTTATGTTTAATATATACATATATATGTTATTTTAATTATATGTATATATATATATAATATACATATTGATAGATAGTTTATATCATATATATATATATGTATAATATCTTTAATATGTACAAATATAATATATATATTATAATATAAATACGGTATTCATATAATTGATGTAATATACATATATAGTACATATCGACTGGGACTAGGTTTGAAGCACCAAACTGCCGCAGTCTTCTTTTCTGTCAAATTTAAAGAACGCACGGGTCACAACCTTCTGATGCTACAGCTCCATTTCGCATGAAGCTCAAGAGATTGCTGCATCGTTGCGCACGTGCACCCTGGCAATGCCAGGACGGCTTGATACCAACAACGCACAAAGATATACAAAGATGTGATTTGGATCTACAAGCACAAAGAAACATGGTATAGGAACACAACTCGATTGACAGTGGTAGCATACAGAATTGTGAACTTTGGAAAAAGGTAGGTTCCTACGTACACATATATATACATATATATATATATATGTTATATATATATATTATCATGTATATACATGTATGTAAGCCGTTGTAAATCATGTTTGTACAGTAAATCATACCACATATTCGACCCCTGATGTTTTTGAAGCTGCGCGATGCACCGGACTCACGAGCGGTTCCTCGTTCATCGACGATGCCATCCCTGGAAGCGAAGATGCCATGGAAAGGTCACGGTCGCATAAAACATGACTTGAAACATCTGGGTCAGGAGAACATGGTTTGAATTAGAAACACTGTGTATATATTGTGTATATATTGTGTATATATTGTGTATATATATTGTGTATATATTGTGTATATATTGTGTATATATTGTGTATATATTGTGTATATATTGTGTATATATTGTGTATATATTGTGTATATATATAATATATTGTATATACATATATATATATATATATGCGTATATAAATATATGTATTAATGAATTATTGAATTCACTAGACTATATACAATATGTTTTTTTGCGTCAATTGTATGCATGGGGGGTTCCTGCACATAATTTTCCTTTGAACCACTTTTGCGAAAATCGGGCACCTCCAAAACACGGTAGTTTTGCAAAGTGAAGGAAGAGAATGTAAATGGATTAGGAGGTCCAAATCTTGACATGGTGCAACTAGTGCACGATTTCTTTACATCTTGTATCAACTTTGGACATATGCAATCATTTAATTTAAACATTGACATGCTGGTTTCTGTCAAAACAACAAACATAACAGTCAAACAGTCACGCTGTCACAGTCATAGCAAAGAAGCTTACCTGCCCCCTATCCCCCCATTTTTTTTGCACCACTTTGCACATGTCAGATGGCTGTGGGCAATGGCAAGCCAGTCACAAACCCTGGCTGAACAACTAGAGGGGTCACCCCCTAAATGATAAAAGTTGATAAATTGATATAAATTGCAAACAAACAATGGTCCTCATTGATGCGGGCACGGCAAAATCTCCCTTTGGGAAAATAGCCCCGATTGGAAAGGTCATGAGTGGCTTCAAACTGCATCAGCTAGGAAATGAATTAGCCATTGTTCAAAAACACCACCTCTATTGTGAGGATTGTTCATGATTTAACTGCTATAGAAACTATCCAGAAGATGATATTGAATCACTCACCATCACTCAACATACAAAGCAACAAAACAACCAAAACAACAAGGAACCCCGTGATGCTGCGATGATTTTTAAAAAAACATACAAATGGATAGTCACTAGGGCCATATCCCATCTCTCTGTACCTGGATTCAGTTGCAAGGCCTTTCACGCCAGATATTTGGCCAAGAGCTTCTTGGTTGGCGGCAAGAACCTCAACCCCCCGCGTTGAGGGCTCACAATTTTTGGAGTCTGGAGTCAATCCTGGGATACGCAACGGCAAAAAACATCTGCATTTTCTTTTGGGATTGGTGAAAACGGGAAAACATCGTTAGATATCGTTGGGAAGCATGCCTTTGAGCAGCACCTTGAGTGTCTTTTTCCAGTGCTCAGTCTGTATATGGCCTCAAAAGCATTGCTTCACTGACTGCTTTCACGGCACCTGGCGATACAACTCCACAGCTTTAGCATAGCTGCTGTTATTGTCCGTGTTAAGAAGTGTGATGGCAACCATGGCCAAATAGTCCGTCTCTTCGTGCTCAGGACCAAGAGTCAAGAGTCTTCACTCCATCAAGGACCCGTCGACCCAACTTCTCAAGCTTCTCAGCTGAAAATTGCGATCGAACAGAATTGTTGCCAGTTTCGCTTCACAGCTTCAAGGCTCTCAGAATATGACTGCCACCATTTCTTGCGCCGAAGCCACGCAGGTCGTGCTCACGACTTGGCGCCGATGGGATGGGGTCGGCGAGTTCACCGCGAAGAACTTGCCCAGTGGCGCGCCATTGGATCCCAGTGTGAAATCAACACCAGCAATGTAGAAATCAGCAGAACATGAAGAAATTTTGCTCCTCCATGTAATGGCGTCTCGAACTGCTCGCTTGGTCCGGTAGTGTTTTCACATTTCTCACCATGGCATCGGGCCCAGGGGCCCAGAAAGGGCAGTTGCTTCCCGAGCGACCTGCAAGTCCTCCATGCGCAGGAGACTTCAGCTCCTGATCTGATTTTTTTCCGGAAAAAAATCCATTGGTTGATGAAAATGATAACTGTCCAATCGCCATTGTCGCGAGAGAATTTGAAGTTCGTTCAAGGGAGACGGATCTTTAAAGATCAAGCACCCCTTTCCGCGTGCTTGTTATTTCACATTAATATACACTAATCATAATGTCAACTCTGGGGTCATAATCCCTGCTTAACTCATTCAAGTGTGTCACCCTCCAAATTCCCATATTAGAGAAGCAGCTATAGATAGATAGATGGATAGAATAGGATTAGATTAGATCCGATTAGATAGATAAGCTTCGATAGATAGGATAAGATTAGAGATAGATAAGATTAGACATTTTTTTTTTTTTAAAAAGATCGGATCAGATAAGCTCAGATAAGATCAGGCAAGCTAAGATACAATAAGAAACACACATAAGATAAAATAATATAAGGTAGATATAGATATACGTAGAGATAGAGATAGATATAGAGATATAGATATAGATAGATAGATAGATAGATGGATGGATGGATGGATGGATGGATAGATAGATGGAGAGATGGATAGATGGATAGATAGATAGATAGATAGATGGATAGATGGATAGATGGATAGATGGATAGATGGGTAGATGGATAGGTGGGTAGATGGATAGATGGATAGATGGATAGATGGATGGATAGATAGATAGGATTGATGGATGGATAGATGGATAGATGGGTAGATAGATAGATGGATGGATGGATAGATGGATGGATGGATACAGTAGATGATATAATTATATATTAACTATCTATTCATATTTGCTCTCAAATTGGGGTGCTCCCACCCCATCCTGCCCCCCCCGCGGGCATCCCAACTTGGAGTCATCTGCAGAGCCTTTCCTCGCCTGGCTCAAATAGCCTCGCACCTGAAGAGCCAATTTGGGCCAGTTCACCATGCCAAAGACATGCCAAAACCACCGATCAGTTCAAGGGACGTTGACATTTTCTGGGAAAAAACATTTTTAGGTTTTTGCCAGGTGAATTTCATCGTGTTTTCACCATACCCATGTGCCACGAACGGTGCCGGAATACATGGAGGATGTGGGATAGATAATGATTATCTATTCAGTGGAACATCTATAGAAAATATATGCTTTTGACATGTGTTTAAATGGCTTCTTCCCATCAAAACATAGGCTTCTTGCAAATGATCCTTTTGACATGGTAAACCAACCATCAGAGGTTGTTTGTCTGCGAAGGAAGAGCAGAGATTCCACAGGGATGACTTCAAGAGAAGTCTGCACCAATGATGGCGTGCGTTGACACACCTGGGATATTGTCATGGCACCCTGGCACATTGACCACATTGACCATCATCTATCTTGATTGTTTCAACCCTGTGAACAACATTAAGTAGTAGGATCTGTAATGTTGGGGGGTGAAAGACCAATCAGGCTAATAAATATGAGCACAGACACTAGTCTGAATATTAAACATCCGTTTATGTTAAAACTGGTTTTCAAACATATGTCACTGTGATTATCTTATTTGTTAAACTGTCAATTGATATCAATATCATGATTGTTACGTTTATTATCAGTATTAAATTATGAACAATGTTTCTTCTTATTTTCTGGTTGGTGGTTTCACCCCCTCTGAAAAATATTAGTCAGTTGGGATGATTATTCCCAATAGATGGAAAAATAATCCATTCATGTTCCAAACCACCAATCAGTTATTGTTATTTACAGCATATTGATGTGGATCATCCCAAATTAGATATACCTTCTGGTTATGACCAACATAGCCATGGAAAATGGCCCATTTATAGATGGTTTACCTATTAAAAATGGTGATTTTCGATGGTACCTCCTCGAAAACCATTCCAGTCCCATTGTCTTTTAGCACGACTGGAAATTCACACAATATCCCTCATAAATGGAGGTTTCTAGGGGAAAATCATCTATAAATGGACCATTTTCCATGGCTATGTTAGTCATAACCAGAGGGTACATTCCATTTCGACCCACCATGTCAACCCCCCGCCATGGGACCCACCATATCGCTGCCTCCTTTGCCAGGACCTTACCCAGTTCCACACCCCACCTGATGTGAAGCGCTGAAGCTTGGGATATGCAACACGCGGTTAGTAAGTGGATTAAGCTTTAAAACATGTGTTGGATAACAAAACTCTGTATATACCATATAAATTACCGTATAATAAATAAGAGATATCATACGCATGATTAGAGGTGTGTATATGAGTGATGTTATAAGTTATAAGCCGTATCATTAGCATGGTTCGGCACCACTTGCTTGGGATGCACAGCCAAGTGGTGATGCTTCCTGGGAGAAATATCATCTTTCCGGCTTTGAGCAGTCTCACATCTACTCAAAACCTCAAAGTCCCTGTAACAAATCGTAAGGCGCTTGTAAGCTACTGGCACGTGCATTGATACAACAGTCACCATCCAAGACTGGTAAAGCAAATCTTCGAAGAAGCTTTAGCAACAAACAACAAATTCATTACTAGTTCAATAGAAATAAGATAATGCATATGTAATGCGGCTGTATCTCGATTTCATCTCCTCCGCACTAGTTCACTATTACTACTTTGCAGCAAATCATTTACCGAAAGCCACTATGCAACTCTAGTCTTTGTTTGTCACACGGGTCTTACTCAGAAACCCTACACCTTGGGTTGGACATGTCTGGTTCCGAAAAACATGTTCTTTCTACCTACAGTCTGTTCTTTCTACCTGCAGTCCCAAACTACCGGTACAAACAGGTCAAGTACCAAAATCTGTTGTAAAAGGGTTCCTGTATGGCTATAAATCAGTTATAAGTTTTAAGAGTCTAGGTATTGTCTCACCACCAAGCTTCAAAAACCCAGAGCCAGCTCCTCAAGCCGCTTCGATTTCTGAGAAACCCAAACTGATCGAAGGAATTCACATTCAAAAGCCAGCCTGAGTCTTTTTTTCTCACCCGTTGACCAGCGGCCCAAGAATGCCCAAGATATCCCGTGTTGAACTGACATACACCTTGTGCCTATGATATCCTGATCTATGGATCTTTTTTTGGTATCCTCTGGTGAAAATTTCACCACTTATTCCAGGGATCGGCGAATTTCTGTGGCCAGGGATCGATCTCTTTAGGCTTACAATGGCTGACACTCCAGTGATCTCCCGGAACCGTATCTCAGTGGTTTCTGCCTCGTTTTTGGTGGCTAAGCTTATGGTCACCAAATCATCCAGCAACCGTCCCCAAAGTTCATGCATGAGAATATTGGTTTAAGGCAAAATCCAAGGCGAAACCCCATACCCTAAAGTTATGGCCGATTCTATGGTGAAAATTATTGATGAAGTCATGGATTTACCCTCTGGTCAACGTTTACATTCACCATGCTATTAATGGATAAATCCACTATTTCGACTGGGCCATGTTGAATAGCAACACGTAACAAATTACCAGATGGTATCCAACCATTAACACTTATTATCCACTATTAACCATGATTAATCGTTATTAACCATGTGCACTATTATAGAACCACTATTAACCCAACATTAATGTTATCATATATCTTATATATTGTACTGAAATATCCATCCTTTGTCATCCAGTTGGATTCGAAAACTCCCGAAGAAATGAAACAAAACCGGGATCCTGCAGATCCCCGGGATCCCGGGCCGATGGTGGCGGTTCGGTGCTCATACATGGCCAGCAGCTGACCAAGCCTCATCAGGGGGCTGGCCTCGTCGGTTTTTTTTAAATATATATCAAGATATAAGGTTTCTTGTTGATGTGATTTTAAGGATGTTTAAGGGATAATAATATATATATAACACAATCATGATAATAATAATGATAATGATAATAATAATAAATAATAAATAATAATAATAGTAATAACTATAATATAATAGATACTGGTTTCCTATGTTTGTCCGATTTTCCTATGTTGGTTTCCTACAGTATGGTGTCCTGATGTGTCCAATGTTCCTTTTCGAGTCTGGGATAGATTTATGTGATTGATATGCTGATTTCATGGGGTTGGACCGTTCAAGACTGACCTGTTTGTCCCTCGAAATTAGGCCCAACTAAGCTGCTTTTCACGTCAGATTTGGTTTGACACCATGGTTGAAGTTGAAACAAAAATCCAGTTTCTGTGTTTCTTTGATGAATAACCTGATGGCCAACAAGTGCGGGAAAACCAGCAAATTTGGATTGTTCAAAACAGACTCGATGGAGGGTATTACCAAGCGATTGACTGATGGTATCTCATGGTCATATTTCTCAAATATGGCCAACATGTTCAAGCCATGTCAAAATCATCTCAACACATGTTAAAACATGTCGAAACATGTTAACACATGAAACATGTAAAACCATGTGAAAAAATGTTACCCTCTGGTAAACTAACATAGCTATTGAAAATGACCATTTATAGTTGATTTTCCCATTAAACATGGTGATTTTCCATAGCTAAGTTAGTTTACCAGAGGGTAAAACCAGGTTCGTACCGGCCGAAGCCCGACCCAAGCTGAGCTCACCAGAAGGCATTGCATACCGGCAACAAGAGAGACCTGCGATCTGATCAGCACGGACTGGTTGGGATAGCCATGGCAAATATGAGGAACATATTGGGAAAATATGGGTGAAAATGGCAAATATTGGTAAAATATGGGGAATATATGGGGAATATATTGGAAATATATTGGGAAAAATATTGGGAACCAGTAATTGCTGGAAAAGATTGGGAAAATACGGTTGGAAAATGGCGGAAAATGGAGGACAATTGGGATACGAACAATCATAACCAGCAAGAAACAAATTTGGGATAGCCGGATAGGTAAACTAACATGGCGACAAAAACAACCTTGACAAAAAATGTAAATCAACTATGGGCCATGTTCCAGAGCTATGTAAAATTACCAGAGAGTATTGACCATATTTGGCTGAGTGTTCGCAGGTGCCTTTGGGTACTGTTCCTTCATGTGAGATATTCAGAATGGAAAATCTGAGAGGCAAGAAACAAGACCATGTGTGCGAGTTGTGACTATAATGGCTATCAGCCTTATGATACATTCCTGGGAGACTTTCCATCTTCCATCAAGTCTGTGCTATATTGCAACGATAATAGACAAAAGAAGTATTGTTTTGTCGCCTAAATCTCAACCATCTGATGGTTGATATTATTTGATATCCGATATCCCATGTGCTTCATGCTTTGGAAATCTCATGCCCTTCCCCCGTCCCCCCCCGTCCAAAAACGACATCATATCCAGACTGCCCCGACAGGGACGGGCGATCGCCCGTGAAGGTCTTGTGCGGGATGAGCTTCTCTGAGATACCGTCAACCTGAGCACCACCGCTGATCGCCGAAGATGCTGGTAGTATTCCCAATCTTATTTAATGTTAGCACTACATGTTAGTCAATGTATGTCAATGTTAGTCAATCTTAGCACTGCATGTTAGTCAATGTTAGTCAATATTAGTCAATGTTAGTCAATCTTAGCACTGCATGTTAGTCAATATTAGTCAATTTTCCCAGTCTTCCCATGTTAGTCAATGTTAGCTGATTGCCATCTGAAGTGTTTTTTTGTGTTCACCCGTCTGTTCACCACCGTCTTTTCTTGGATTTGCTGCAGAAGGACACCCCCCAACAACTAATATCTGGTTGGTGGTGCAATAACCATCTGGTTATGACTAACATAGCCATGGAACAATCACAATTTTTAATAGGTAAACCATGGGGTAAATGGGCAATTTTCCATGGCTATGTTAGTCATAACCAGAGGGTAAGACAAAAACACACATATATCCCAGAGATTCCCCAGTCGTGGAATTTCCCCATAAAATACGTCACATCATCAGTAAATTATTGTGTTTTTTCCATGTTTTTTCTGTGTTTTTTCCCGTTGGTTTGGACCCGCGGAGGGCCGGACCTTCAACTCTTCGGAGGTCTTTCCCAGAGCCAAGGCATCTGACAACGTCCACGGCTGGGTATCTGGGTTTAACAAGTGTTAATAATAGGTGAATGGTTCATATAATTACAATGGATACTGCGTGTTAATAATGGTGAATATACTGGATAATAAGTCTTAATACTGATTCATAACGGATAACATGATAAACTTGATACGATGTGGGGCTCCCAATGATAGCTAAGTTGGTTTACAAAGCCCATTCACAGTCACATGAATACTAGAGCGACAAGTCACAGGTATCATCACTCGTCAAGTCATTGTGCCCGAAAGATGTAACAAATCTACTGCCAGCTGGTGGTTTCGACCCCTGAAATCTCAGTCAAGTAGAATCATCAATTCGGATTGTTCAAATCACACATGTTTGAAACCACCGATGTAGAATCTCGATCTAGATATTGATAAATGGAATTCTCATACCATAAAGGGAGAATATCCATTTAGAATTATCATACCATTTTGATATTCTCCGGAATGCTTGCTGGCAAAAGACGACTATGAAAATGGCTGACCTTCCAAGGCTGTTTCAATCGACTTCATCCTGAAAAAATCTCTAAACCCATGGCCACTCTCAGGTTTCCGCAAATGTGAAATATAGCAACCTATAGTAATGTACAGATAACATATATATATATATATATATATATTATACTTTTATAATATATATATATGTATATATAATTATATATAAAGTATATCATCATTTCATCGGGTGGTTTTCCCCTTTTGGCTGTTGCTTGTCTGAAATCATGCCATAAAACCCACCAGGAGTATCGGTGTAGCCAACAAACATACCTCAACTTCTTGACCGAGCCACCCACAAGATCCCAAAGGATCCACCCATTTGCTGATTTTGATGGCTAGCCTCCAATCAAACCTGGAACTTCCAGCATGGCTAGTTTACTTAACGATCTTAACTGATCTTAACGATGTTTTTTGCCATATTGAAACATCATTGAACGATGATCTTAACGATGATCTTTTTGCCATTGAAACATGTTATAACATCTTAAAACCTTCAATTTCCCATTAATATAGGTTGCTATATTTCACATGAATGGATCTATATTTCAACTACATAGATGGGATCAATTTCCTTATGGATTCTCCACATTTGATTCGCATGGCTCAGTCGGATCCTGGCTGTGCGAAGAAGTTTGACATGAGCTCATCGTGGTTGGTGACTGCCTCCCCCGGAAGCTCCACCTTAGTGATGAAAAATGGTTGTTTCACCCTGGTTTTCGCCAGCAAAAAAGGGGTTAATAGTGGTTCTATAATAGTCGTTAATAACGAACTTATCATGGTGAATAGTGGATAATAAGTGTTAATGGTTGGATACCCTCTGGTAATTTTTAATGTATTGCTATTGAACATGGCCCAGTCGAAATAGTGGATTTACCCATTAATAGCATGGTGATTTTCCGTTATGTTAGCCCGTTTACCAGAGGGTAAACCACCCAAACACTTGGGGGCCTGACATGGCTTGACATGGCAAAAACTACAAGGTGAAGCCCCCTAGTTAAAAATGTTGGTTCAGTTGGTTCATAACCCCATGAATAGTATTGTTATATCCCTCATAAACCCACGGGGTGAGGCCAAGTGTTTAAATCTATTTAGCTATCGGTGGCCATAACCCCATGAACCAACACATCCACCTACAACGCGACATTCTTCAAGTGGCTGGATTTTGAGACTTCGCAAAGCCGATGAAGTGCGAAGGCACTACACGGCCCTGATGCATCAACTGGTAGAAACTGTGTTGACCTCAAGGGCTGGGGCGTAGCCGCAGGAAAGTGACACTACGCTGAACGCTGAAAATGACGCAGAAAATAGAAGATTTATCTAAAGAGATGATCTTCCATAGCTACCTCTTAGTTTATCAAAGGGTACAGCGCTGTAATTTAAGCTTCCCCTGCAGTCAGTACATCAAAACAAGAATAATATGTAAGTTGGGATATGCGGTGTATTCTGACGAAATCCCCAACTTTGATCCTTAGACCCCAATTTTGTCATGATGAAATTCATTGAAACCCCCAAGTTTGGTGGTTTCCCAATTTCGATATGAGCCCCTGGATGTTTCATGCATTATCCATCACTTAAATCCCTATATGTTTGTTGTCAAAAACCTCCATTTTCCCCCCTGGATGGTGAAATCCAGTCAAATCCATCATGGGATTCACAAACTGGTTGGTGGTTTCAACCAACCCCTCTGAAAAATCATGGAGTTCGTCAATGGGAAGGATGACATCCCATATATCCCATATATGAAATGGACAATAATCCATTCATGTTTGAAACCAAGCAGCAAAGAATTCCTCTCGTCATCTGGGTCTCCCTGGCCGTTGGTTCCAGGCTCCCCAAAGTTAATGGCGCCGGTGGGCACCGCCACAGGAGTGCCGTCCTTGGAGCCATAGGACGATCGTTCCATGTCATTGGCTTTCCCACATCGGGATCCCTCGGGTAATTTGCTACGTGTTGCTATTGAAATTGGCACATAGAAATAGTTGATGTGGTTAAAACAATTTCACAAACCATCCCCAAAATCACCATTTTTATGGGTGGTAGAGACCATCAAAAATGGGCTAGTTTATTTTTTTTAAACCACATTATACATATTAGAGTGATGTTTTCCATAGCTATGTTTTCCACGTTTACCAGAGGGGAAAACGTTTTCTTAGTCAGCTCAGCATGGGTCAAGCTTGGAAGCAACATCAGATGGTTCACCATGAATCTGTACTCTGTTGTGTTACATGTAACGGACTCTTGATGGTTCACCCTACCAAACGGCCATGTGTGCTGATCGAATTCTGGCCAGTGTTGTCACCAAATCGAACGACTTCTGAAATAGCTGGAGAAATTGTTTTTTTTTTCCAGATTTACCCTCTGGTAATGACCAACATAGCTATTGAACATTGCCATAGAAATAGTGAATTTTCCCATTGAAAATGGTGGATCTTTCCATGGTTTTTTGTATGTTTACCAGATTTAGTTTTCTCTTTCGCTGAATTGAGATGGAAAATCCACCCATCTATGGTGAATTCCGCGGACAGTCGGACAGGCTGTGCCACTGTGCCGCCCGAGCCATTTGCACGCCCTTGCCGTTGCCTCGTTGCTGGCGAGGATCATCCCACGGAGCGGTGAGCCAGAACTGGCTACTACTTTCACCCTCGAGAGCAAAGATCCGTAAACATCCATGATATATTTTTTTTTTTCATCATCTTAGTTGTCAAGTCAGTCAAGTCCTCCAGTTGGCAACTTTTGATACACATATTTAGTAAACTTGGTGAAGTCCTCATTTTCCCAAAAAATGTTCCTCACCTTTTGGTAGTAAAATCCTCATCTTTTGGCTGGTCAACACCAAAAGAAATTTCCACCAGCCCTGAGTTGCCAGGCTTTCCATGTCCAGCTGCTGGATGTGTGGCACGAAACGAAGCAGGGCCTCGATGAACGTCAAAGTGTCGCGTCGCGCCACCGAAAAAGTGCGTCGTTGTTTTGCAATGATCACTTCAACAAAGATGGAAAATTCTAACGATTATATAAATTATATATATCATTATAGAGGTATGATTATTGATGACCATGATCATTTCCTATGGATCCAAGCAAACCTCCGAAGAACTCGTATTTCGGGATCGGATCTCAGAAAAACTCGAACTAGCTATGGAATACATCACGTGGAATAGATTAATTGTGGGATAGTTTCGTTGTGGCATAAAATATGGGATCTTTAATATATATATATATTAATATATATATTATATGGATTCTATAAACATTCATGGAATGTTGAACATAAACGATTACAGCATACAGGAACCACAACCATCTCCAGGTGTCCGACCAAAAAAGGCCAACGGATGACGTGGCTTTTAACGTGTTGCGAACTGGAAAATGGCCATAGAAATAGTTGATTTACCTATTAAAAATGGTGGTTTTCCGTAGCTATGTAAACGTTTACCAGAGGGTAACTACAATAGGACATAATGCATGATCTGTGACAATAGCTGGATATAATTGGAAATAACTAACTCACTCAATATGATTCAATATGTACCATGGTCAATATACATCAGGGATTTTTACCATCAAAAATGGGAAATGGATGAATTTCGAAAAACATAGCAACAATTTCATATTCATGTTAGCAAACGCAAATGCAAAAAACAGAAAAAATAGAAAAGGGTAGTTAACTAACATATGATATTTCTCTTTCATGGGATCTGTTGGAATGTGAATACGGGTCAGACATTGGATGTTTCACCTATAGCCTAAAGCCCTTAAAAGTTACAACTGACTTATAACCTCAAGTATTTAATGGTGAAAACTTTAAGATACTGAAGAATAAACCGAACAAATCTATGGTAATAACATGTCAAGTACCTTCTTGTTTCGTGACTTTTCATAACTTTCACCCTTTCACCGCTACCGGGACCGTACCAGGCCTGGCAGTAGGGCAGGATGGCCACACCTTCGTAGCCCAACAGGCTGCCATTCCACACCTAGGTCAACCATTAAGGCGATCGAAGCTGGATTTACCCATCAAACACGGTGGTTTTGCGTAGTTATGTTAACGTTTACCAGAGGGTATCTGAAAATCTTAGGGAAACCCTTCAAAATCGGTGCTTTTTTACATGAACACCTCATTAATCCTCAATGAATATTAACAGTTTTAGGGGGATGAATCCCATTTTCAGACCCATTGATCCATTGGCAATCCCACAAGAAAAGACTTCGTGTCTATGTAACAGAATGGATACAGACTTTGCGAAGTTTCAAGCTGTAGTTCACTGGGATGATGCCCTTTGGAACATTTAGGTGTTTAAAACCTATAGAAAGAATAAGTAGATACCTTCTGCAATACCTACCCCTCTGAAAAATATTAGTCAGTTGGGGTTATCAGTCCAAATATATGGAAAAAGAAAAATGTTCCAAACCACCAACCAGCTATGTGTCGATGTTTCCTTTTTATACCATATTGTCGATGTGCATATAAATACACATAAATCAGTGATATTTTTATAGATTTTTTTCTACAGTAAGGCCCCTCTGGAGGACTGCCCACTGAGAAAACACCTCCAACTCTACGATCTGTGGCCCCCCAACGTCCAGCAATCCCAGGATCAGGGGCAGATTATCTTTGGCCGCCGCCTGGCGATGCGACTAGACGCGACTAGAAATGAAATCCAACAAACATCAGTACCATTGGACCTATTTAACAGACATATATAGAAGTATATATATACATATATTTATATATTATAGTGTACAGAAATATGTATAATTGTATATATATATATAATGTAGATAGACTATAGAATATGTAATACATTAATAGACATATATAGTAATAAATTATTGATATTGATATCACATAGAATATCTCAGTGATAGAAATGAGACTTTTTTTAATATCAGTGGTGTCAATCTATCATAGAACCACTATCATTTCATGAGAACAACACTATTATTTAATGATCTAGCACTATAAATTAAGTTGAGACAGAAAATTTACCAGGACAAGAACGTGGGATTCCCCATTGCTATCTTGGATTGCCAGAACGTATTACTCCCCGGAAATGGAGCCACAACCCTTCAGAAACTTGCATGGTCCACGCTCATCGTCGAGACATAGGCATTCAAATATGTAATATGGTGTGTGTATATCTCAACCAAGAAGGTATCTATTTGCTTCTCCTCCTAAAACAGGCTTGCTCCCAACTCACCAAATACAAGAGGAAGAAAATGTGAGGTAAAAATAAGAAGTTTCCCTTCGAAAGTATAGATTAGTTAATATCATATTTCACAATGTTTAGCTAATATTAACATTAACTTAACTAATGATTATAGATTAGTTATATAATATCACAGTGTCAATGAGTCACAATGTTAAATGTTTTTGTTTAAATCATGTTAAATCCCAATCTCTGATGGCTATCCATCCAATATGTGCACATTTGTTTGGGCCGAACTACGGCGATCCCTGGGTCCGTGCCTTCTGGAAATGTTCATCCATGGCATGCCTCAAGCTCTCAGCATGGAAAAGTGGGAAACCTCCAAATCAGAAGTAGATTCTAAGTAGATGCCCGTAAATATGATAAATAAGAAAATGCAACATCTATTGTATATTATAGACTTATATAAGTTATATATACACAACCAGGAACGACTTTACTATCCGTTTGGGGGTTGCCTTAAACCATTTGGCCTATCTTCCAGGACGCTGGGCGCCCCTGGCCCTCCTTCAAGAAAGGAGTTCACCACACCAAAGCCATACCTTGGACGAGGGGAGCCTGGAGCCCCCTGGAGATGAAAAATCCTTTCCCATTTCAAGGGTTGATCATGAAAAACATGCTTGAAAAACACCAATCATCGCCAATCAGTTTTGGATTCATAAAACACTTTAAAACTATTGAAAAGTGAAACTTCATGGAAAGTTTTTGGGTGATTTTGAAGGTTTATAAAAACCCTGGTACGCTTCCCCAATTGTCAACTTAAGGGGAATTCCACAATGGCCAGGATATGTGTTTGTCCTTCCCCTGTATGTTGGGGTTATACTATACAGGGTTACACAGCATAACTTGATTCAAACTGGCTCACGGTGGGTTCTCATCATCCCAGTTCCAAGCAGCTCCAGCCTTCAAGTTCAATACCCCGCAGAATTGCAATATAAATGGGGCAATGTCAATAAACTATGCAAGACCATTGCTGGTTGGTGGTTTCAACCCCTCTGAAAAAATATTAGTCATAGTCAGTTGGGATGATGAAATTCCCAAGATGTGGAAAGTCATAATCCATTCATGTTCCAAACCAACAACCAGTTATGTTCCCAGATTGAAGTTGTGGGTGTTCTCCCAACATCCGCAGCTACGCCATTCGATCCGTGCCAACACAGGTCCACCAATTGATCCCGAAAACCCAGGGTCATGGCCAAATCTTATATCTATTTTTGGGTTGTTATAACATGTATTGACCATACCATCTATCCAGATATGTATTCATATATATATATTGCTATTTATATATATATATATATAGAAATAAATATATATATATATATATATCAATATATATATATATATACATACACACATATACATATGAATATATATATATATATAGCCATATGTATATATATAGCCATATGTATATATATATATATATTTAAACATACAGATCCTTATATAATCATAATATATACACCCAGGTATATCCATCATTTCCATCCCTAATATTGCCATAAATGGGTGTTTTCTTCGTTGACCATGCCTCTGCTCGGCACGTCGTCCTGGGTGTCCCTGCTGCAGAGACAACGCCAGAACTCCCACGGCACTCCAAACGGAGAAACGACCTCCCACCTGGATGGGTCATCTCCCATTCCCACGGGGCAGCAGCTCCCAAACAAGGGTCATTTAGGTTCTGAGGATATGTGTATATATATGTATATGTATAAATATACATATATACAATACATATGGTTACATACATATATGGTCATACATATATATACATATGGTTATATATATATATATGGTTATATATATATATATATATGTTGATATATATATATATATGGCT